>Ga0065712_10000132_pt1 | contig 73390 bp, 56 predicted proteins | sample MisRhiReplicate1_FD_59099 | JGI IMG/M metagenome (GOLD analysis project Ga0065712, IMG submission 59099) | Miscanthus rhizosphere microbial communities from Kellogg Biological Station, MSU, sample Rhizosphere Soil Replicate 1: eDNA_1 v3... | ecosystem: Host-associated > Plants > Roots >...
AGGCGGCTTGCCGGCGATGCAGTCGACGCGGTGTGTCAGGAAAATCGCGTCATCGTTCATCGTCGGCAAGCCGCCTCCCACGGTCCGGTGTTTGCTGCGCGACAGCGCTACGTCGAAGACGTGGTGGTGCCTCCCACAGGATATTTCGGCGTGTCATTCAATGGATCGCGCGTTCGCGAAAGCACGTTCAAGAGTCCCCCAATTCAACACCCTGAACCTTCAGAGAAACTACCCATGACCAGCACAGCCCACTCCCAGGTCGTACAACGTCAATTCGGCGAACAGGCTTCGGCTTACCTCAATAGCGCCGTTCACGCGCAAGGTGCCGAATTTGCGCTGCTACAGGAGGCTGTCGACGGGCGCGGTGATGCGCGGGTGCTGGATCTGGGTTGCGGGGCGGGTCATGTCAGCTTCAATGTTGCGCCGTCTGTCGGTGAAGTGGTCGCGTACGACCTGTCACAGCAGATGCTCGACGTGGTCGACGCTGCGGCTGCCGACAAGGGGCTGGGCAACATCCGCACGGTATGCGGTGCGGCCGAGCGCTTGCCGTTCGCTGACGGCGAGTTCGACTTCGTGTTCAGTCGTTATTCGGCTCATCATTGGAGCGATCTCGCTCTGGCGTTGCGTGAAGTGCGCCGGGTATTGAAACCGGGCGGTGTGGCGGCGTTCATCGACGTGATGTCGCCGGGCAGCCCGTTGCTGGATACTTATCTGCAAACGGTTGAAGTGCTGCGCGACACCAGCCATGTGCGCGATTATTCCGCCGCCGAATGGCTGCATCAGGTCAGCGACGCGGGGCTGTTTACCCGCAGCCATGCCCGTCAGCGGCTGCATCTGGAGTTTACGTCGTGGGTCGAGCGCATGCGCACGCCACAGCCGTTGCGCGTGGCCATACGCGAATTGCAGCAGGCGATGGGCGATGAAGTGCGTCAGTATTTCGAGATTGATGCGCAGGGTTCATTCAGTACCGATGTGCTGGTGCTGTGGGCCGAGCGTTAATCTTTTTACGGCTTGAAACGTTATAAACGGGCGCTGTCCGAGGCGTCGATAAAAAATCGAGGAAGTTATGAGCAAGCAGATTCTGATTCTCCCAGGTGATGGCATTGGTCCGGAAATCATGACCGAAGCGGTCAAGGTGCTGGAGCTGGCCAACGAGAAGTATCAGCTGGGTTTTGAATTGACTCACGACGTGATCGGTGGCGCCGCCATCGACAAGCACGGCGTTCCGCTGGCCGACGAAACTCTGGAGCGCGCCCGCAAGGCCGACGCTGTTCTGCTCGGCGCAGTGGGTGGCCCGAAGTGGGACACCATCGAGCGTGACATCCGTCCTGAGCGCGGCCTGCTGAAGATCCGTGCGCAGCTGGGCCTGTTCGGCAACCTGCGTCCGGCGATTCTCTATCCGCAACTGGCCGACGCCTCCAGCCTCAAGCCTGAAATCGTCGCCGGTCTGGACATCCTGATCGTGCGCGAACTGACCGGTGGGATCTACTTCGGCGCGCCGCGTGGTGTTCGGGTGCTGGATAACGGCGAGCGCGAGGCTTATGACACGCTGCCCTACAGCGAAAGCGAGATCCGTCGCATCGCCCGTGTCGGTTTCGACATGGCCATGGTGCGCAACAAGAAGCTGTGTTCGGTGGACAAGGCCAACGTGCTGTCGTCGAGCCAGCTGTGGCGCGAAATCGTCGAGCAGGTCGCCAAGGATTACCCTGAGGTCGAGCTGAGCCACATGTACGTCGACAACGCGGCCATGCAACTGGTGCGTGCGCCCAAGCAGTTCGACGTGATCGTGACCGACAACCTGTTCGGCGACATCCTGTCCGACCAGGCATCGATGCTGACCGGCTCCATCGGCATGCTGCCGTCCGCGTCGCTGGACACCAATAACAAGGGCATGTATGAGCCTTGCCACGGTTCTGCACCGGACATCGCTGGCAAAGGCATCGCCAACCCGCTGGCGACTATCCTCTCGGTATCGATGATGCTGCGTTACAGCTTCAACCTGACCGACGCTGCCGACGCCATCGAAAAGGCCGTCAGCGTGGTTCTGGATCAGGGTCTGCGTACCGGCGACATCTTTTCGACGGGTAACACCAAAGTCGGTACGCAAGAAATGGGCGACGCAGTAGTCGCCGCGCTGCGGAATCTGTAATCTCTCTGGCCCGCTATTCTGCTGTGCATCCGCAGAATAGCGGTCCCACTTTTTTTCTAGGTGTGTTGCGATGAAACGTGTAGGTCTGATCGGTTGGCGTGGCATGGTCGGTTCCGTGCTCATGCAGCGGATGCGGGAAGAGCAGGACTTCGATCTCATTGAGCCGGTGTTCTTCACTACCTCCAATGTCGGTGGCCAGGCGCCTTCGGTGGGCAAGGATCTTGCGCCACTGAAAGATGCGTACAGCATCGACGAGCTGAAGACTCTGGACGTGGTGCTGACCTGCCAGGGCGGCGACTACACCAACGAGGTATTCCCCAAGCTGCGCGAGGCGGGCTGGCAGGGTTACTGGATCGATGCGGCTTCCAGCCTGCGCATGCAGGATGACGCCGTCATTGTGCTGGATCCGGTCAACCGCAAGGTCATCGATCAGCAGCTCGACGCCGGTACCAAGAACTACATCGGCGGCAACTGCACGGTCAGCCTGATGCTGATGGGGCTGGGTGGCCTGTTCGAAGCCGGTCTGGTCGAGTGGATGAATGTCATGACGTATCAGGCAGCTTCCGGTGCCGGTGCGCAGAACATGCGTGAGCTGATCAAGCAGATGGGCGCTGTGCATGCGTCGGTTGCCGATGAACTGGCCAACCCGGCCAGTGCCATTCTGGACATCGACCGCAAGGTGGCTGAAGCCATGCGTGGCGAAGCGTTCCCGACCGAGAACTTCGGCGTACCGCTGGCGGGCAGCCTGATTCCATGGATCGACAAGGCGCTGCCGAACGGCCAGAGCCGTGAAGAGTGGAAAGGCCAGGCCGAGACCAACAAGATTCTGGGCCGCTTCAAGAGCCCGATTCCGGTGGACGGTATCTGTGTGCGCATCGGCGCCATGCGTTGCCACAGTCAGGCACTGACCATCAAGCTGAACAAGGATGTGCCGATTGCGGACATCGAAGGCTTGATCAGCCAGCACAACCCTTGGGTCAAGCTGGTGCCGAACAACCGTGAAGCCAGCATGCAGGACCTCAGTCCGACAGCTGTGACCGGCACCATGAGCATTCCGGTGGGTCGCCTGCGCAAGCTGAACATGGGCTCGCAGTACCTGGGCGCATTCACCGTCGGTGACCAGCTGTTGTGGGGCGCGGCCGAACCGCTGCGCCGCATGCTGAGAATCCTGCTGGAACGTTGATAGAAACGCCGCTGCACCCCGAACCCGCGTCCTGTCCAGGACGCGGGTTTTTTATTGCCCAATGATAAGGCAATGCTTATCCCAATATATGGGATTGAAATTTACATATTGAGATAATTACGATTTCGGGTTTATAGTCCGTCCTGCACTCACTTCCAAAAATACAAAAGGTGAAGCAATGCAGGCGCACTTGATCGCGCTCGACTGGGGGACGACCTCACTTCGTGCTTATCGACTTGGCGAACACGGCCAGGTACTGGAACAACGCGCCCTGAGCGCGGGCATCATGCAATTGCCGGACAACCCACGGATGATCGCGGGCGCGCTGTGCAGCGACGGGTTCGAGCTGGCCTTTGATGAAGCGTGCGGCGACTGGCTCGACGCGCGGCCTGATCTGCCGGTGATCGCCTGCGGCATGGTTGGCAGCGCGCAAGGCTGGCGCGAGGCGACCTATCGTGAAGCGCCTGCCAGCGTCGATGAGCTGAGCGCCGCTTTGCAGACCGTACGCAGCGTGCGTGGCGTGACTGTTCACATCATCCCCGGTGTGTTGCAGCGTTCGACGCTACCCAATGTCATGCGCGGTGAAGAGACTCAGGTGCTGGGCGTGCTCGCCGGGCTCGACGAGCAGTCGGCCAGCCAGCCGCTGTTGATCGGCCTGCCGGGCAGCCACTCCAAGTGGGTACAGGTGGCGCAGGATCGCATCGTTCATTTCGATACCTTCATGACCGGCGAGGTCTACGCGGCGCTGTGCGCCCATACCATTCTCGGACGCACCATGCAGCCGAGCGAAACGTTCGACAGTGCCGCGTTCGATCGCGGGCTCGCCAATGCACAGTCGGAGGAGGGCGCTGCCGGCCCTCTGTCCACCATCTTCAGTTGCCGAACGCTCGGCCTTACTGGCCAGTTACCTGCGAGCAGCCAGCCCGATTACCTGTCCGGTCTGTTGATCGGCCATGAACTGGCCTCGCTCGCCAGACTTCAATACGACGCCCACGGCCATCTGCCCGCGGTGATTCTCATCGGCAGCGAGTCGCTGTGTCAGCGCTATGCGCGTGGATTGACCGCCTGCGGCTTTCCCCGGGTGACAGTGGCCGCCCAGGCGACCGAACGCGGCCTCTGGCAGGTCGCGGTCCAGGCGGGTCTGGTTGCGCGCCAGTCGTCTCATTACGTTCAAGAGGTGTGACATGCTCAAGCAAGCATTGAAGGAAAACGGCCTGGTCGCGATTCTGCGCGGCCTGCGTCCCGAAGAAGCTCCGGCGATTGGCGACGAGCTGTATCAGGCGGGTTTTCGGGTCATCGAAGTGCCGCTCAATTCTCCCCAGCCGTTCGACAGTATCGGCCTGCTGCGCCAGCGCCTGCCTGCCGATTGCCTGATCGGCGCCGGAACCGTGCTGACGCCCGAGCAGGTGACGCAGGTCAAGGACGCAGGCGGACAGGTCATCGTCATGCCGCACAGCGACCCCAAGGTACTGCGTGCGGCCAAAGCGGCAAACATGTTCCTGTCGCCGGGCGTGGCCACGCCGACCGAGGCATTCGCTGCGCTGTCGGAGGGCGCTGATGTGCTCAAGCTGTTCCCGGCCGAGCAGATGTCGCCCGCAGTGGTCAAGGCCTGGCTGGCGGTGCTGCCCGCAGGCACGATTCTGCTGCCGGTCGGTGGCATCACGCCGGACAACATGAAGGTGTTTCTCGACGCAGGCGTCAAAGGCTTCGGTCTCGGTTCCGGGCTGTTCAAGCCGGGCATGAGCGCTGCCGACGTCGCCGAGCGCGCCAAGGCCTATGTGGCCGCCTGGAAAGAACACACCTCATCGCTTTGAAACGGATCGGCGGGCCAGACGCAGCCGCCTGACAAGAGAACCAATAAGAGAAGCCGTACTCATGAAAATCACCAAATTGACCACCTTCATCGTTCCGCCGCGCTGGTGCTTCCTGAAAGTCGAGACCGACGAGGGCGTCGTTGGCTGGGGTGAGCCGGTCGTCGAGGGCCGCGCGCACACCGTGGCCGCAGCCGTGGAAGAACTTTCCGATTACCTGATCGGCAAGGACCCGCGCAACATCGAAGACATCTGGACCGTGCTGTACCGCGGCGGCTTCTACCGTGGCGGGGCGATCCACATGAGCGCGCTGGCCGGGATCGATCAGGCGCTGTGGGACATCAAGGGCAAGGCGCTGGGTGTGTCGGTCAGCGATCTGCTCGGTGGTCAGGTGCGTGACAAGATTCGCGTCTATTCCTGGATCGGCGGCGACCGTCCTGCCGATACCGCACGTGCAGCACGGGAAGCGGTCGAGCGTGGTTTCACTGCGGTGAAGATGAACGGCACTGAAGAACTGCAATTCCTCGACACCTTCGACAAGGTCGATCTGGCCCTGGCCAACGTCGCGGCGGTGCGTGACGCGGTCGGTCCGAACGTCGGGATCGGCGTCGATTTCCATGGTCGCGTGCACAAACCGATGGCCAAGGTGCTGATGAAGGAACTGGACCCGTACAAGCTGATGTTCATCGAGGAACCGGTGCTCAGCGAGAACTATGAAGCGCTGAAAGAGCTGGCGCCGCTGACCAGCACGCCGATTGCGCTGGGTGAGCGGTTGTTCTCGCGTTGGGACTTCAAGCGTGTGTTGAGCGAAGGCTACGTCGACATCATCCAGCCGGATGCATCGCACGCGGGTGGCATCACCGAGACGCGCAAGATCGCCAACATGGCCGAAGCCTACGACGTGGCGCTGGCGCTGCATTGTCCGCTGGGGCCGATTGCACTGGCGGCGTGCCTGCAACTGGATGCGGTCTGCTACAACGCGTTCATTCAGGAGCAGAGCCTGGGCATTCACTACAACGAAAGCAACGACCTGCTGGACTACGTCAAACACCCGGAAGTCTTCGACTACGACAAGGGCATGGTCAAGATCCCCAACGGTCCGGGCCTGGGTATTGAAATCAACGAGGAATACGTCAAGGAACGCGCTGCGATCGGTCACCGCTGGCGCAACCCGATCTGGCGTCATGCCGATGGCAGCTTTGCCGAGTGGTGATCTGATCCGGGGCAGGCCTCCTGATCGTGCCCACGCAGAGCGTGAGGCACGATCCAAGCGATTTGCCAACAACACACATCCTCAATAAATCCAAAAAGAGGAAACATTTTCATGCGCACTCGTACGATGGAGGGCGCGGCATCACTGGTGACGCCGTCCCGCAAACGTTTCTTTATCATGGTGCTGCTGTTCATCACCGTGGTCATCAATTACCTGGACCGCAGCAACCTGTCGATTGCCGCGCCGGCGCTGACGTCCGAGCTGGGCATCGATCCGGTTCATGTAGGTCTGATCTTCTCCGCGTTCGGCTGGACCTACGCGGCCATGCAGTTGCCCGGTGGCTGGCTGGTGGACCGCGTGCCGCCGCGCATTCTCTACACCGTGGCTCTGGCGTTGTGGTCGATCGCTACCATCATGCTTGGCTTTGCCGCCAGCTTCATTGCGCTGTTCGTGCTGCGCATGGCCGTCGGTGCGCTGGAAGCTCCCGCCTATCCAATCAACAGCCGCGTAGTGACCACCTGGTTTCCCGAGCGCGAGCGTGCCACGGCGATTGGTTTCTATACGTCCGGGCAGTTCGTCGGTCTGGCGTTTCTGACGCCGGTGCTGGCGTGGCTGCAGGCGCATTACGGCTGGCACATGGTGTTCGTCGCGACCGGCGGCGTCGGTGTGCTCTGGGCAGCGATCTGGTACGCGGTGTACCGCGAGCCCCGTGACTTCAAGGGTGTCAATCAGCAGGAAATCGACCTGATCCGCGAAGGCGGCGGGCTGGTGGACATTCAGAAGGACGTCGAAAAGCAGAAACAGGGTTTCAGCTGGCTGGACCTGGGCATCGTCCTCAGCAGGCGCAAGCTCTGGGGCATTTACCTCGGCCAGTTTTGCCTGAACTCCACGCTCTGGTTCTTCCTGACCTGGTTCCCGACCTATCTGGTGAAATACCGGGGCATGGACTTCATCAAGTCCGGGCTGCTGGCGTCGCTGCCGTTTCTGGCCGCCTTCGTCGGCGTGCTGTGTTCGGGGTTCTTCTCCGACTGGCTGATCCGTCGCGGGCACACCGTGGGCTTCGCTCGCAAGCTGCCGATCATTGCCGGTCTGCTGATTTCCACGTCGATCATCGGCGCCAACTTCGTCGAATCCACGCCGCTGGTGATCGCGTTTCTGGCATTGGCGTTCTTTGGCAACGGTCTGGCTTCTATTACGTGGTCGCTGGTATCGACACTGGCCCCGGCGCGTCTTCTGGGGCTGACAGGCGGCACCTTCAACTTCATCGGCAATCTGGCGGCCATCGCCACGCCAATCGTGATCGGCTTCCTGGCTTCGGGCGATTCGTTTGCACCCGCCATCACCTACATCTCGGTGCTGGCACTGCTGGGTGCGCTGTCCTACATCCTGCTGGTGGGTAAAGTCGAGCGCATCGAACTCTGATATCGACGTGTCCTGACGCTGGCGACGATAATGCCGCCAGCGTCCCGATCTGATTAAGGCTTGTCATGCACAACGAACCGCTTCCCGCTGAAAATCCTCCAGGCAAAGAGTCGGCACCTGCCGGAACCCAGACCCTGTTGCGGGGCCTGGGTGTGGTTCAGGCCGTGGCCAGTGGTGCCCGGGATCTGAAGGAAATCGCCCGCCTGATCGGCACTACACGCAGCACCACCCATCGTCTGGCCAGTTGTCTGGTGGACGAACGCTATCTTCGGGTGGTTCCTCAGGTGGGTTATCTGTTGGGGCCGAAACTGATCGAGCTGGGCTTTCAAGCGCGAGAGGAAGTGCCGCTGGCGATTCTGGCGCGGCCGTTTCTGGACAGGCTTTCCGCATTGACCGGTGACACCGTGCATCTGGCGGTGCGCGAGGGCGATGACGTGCTGTACCTGCACAAGAATCCCGGCCGCAATGGTCCGGAGATGCGGTCGCGGGTCGGGCATCGTATGCCGTTGGTGCGCACGGGTATCGGCAAGGCGCTATTGCTGGACAGTCCTGAAGCCGAGTGGCTTCGTCTCTACGAGGTCAGCATGCCAGCGTCAGGCAAGCATCCGCTGTGGCCCAATCATGAGCAACAGACGTGGGAGCAGCTGCAGCAGCGCAGGCAGGAATATGTAGCGGGAGGTTACGCGTTCGATCTGGAGGACAACGAACCGTCGATCCGTTGTGTCGCGGCGCCGGTGCGTGATGCCAGCCAGCAGATTGTGGCTGGCATCAGCGTCGCCAGTACGGTGCCGTACATGCCCCTGGAAAAGATGGCCGAACTGGTCCCGCTGATCAGGGAGATCGCGGCGGGACTGTCGGCCGAACTCGGGGCCGCCTGAATCAGGCTTTGAGCGTGGCCATGTCGATGACAAAGCGGTACTTCACGTCACCGGCGAGCATGCGCTCGTAGGCTTCGTTGATGTTGCGGATGTCGAGCATCTCGATGTCGCAGGTGATGTCGTTCTCGGCGCAGAAATCCAGCACTTCCTGAGTCTCGGCGATACCACCGATCAGCGAACCGGCCAGTACGCGGCGGCTCATCACCAGATTGGCGGCGTGGACCGGTGGTTCAACCGGCTCGATCAGACCGACCAGGATGTGCACACCGTCGAAACGCAGGGTCTGCAGGTAGGGGTTCAGGTCGTGCTGCACTGGAATGGTGTCGAGCAGGAAGTCGAAATGACCGGCGGCCGCTTTCATCTGCTCGGCATCGGTGGAGACGATCACGTGATCGGCACCCTGGCGACGCGCTTCCTGAGCTTTCGACGCGGAGCGGGTGAAGAGGGTGACTTCAGCGCCCATCGCCTTGGCGAACTTGATGCCCATGTGGCCCAGACCACCCATGCCCAGAATGCCGACCTTGTCACCGGCCTTCACGCCGTAGTGCTTGAGCGGCGAGTAGGTGGTGATGCCTGCACAGAGAATCGGTGCAGCAGCGGCCGGATCCAGCTTCTCGGGAACGCGCACGACGAAGTGTTCGCTGACCACGATGCTGTTGGAATAACCGCCCATGGTGTTGCTGCCGTCCACGCGGTCTGGCGTGGCGTAGGTCATGGTCGGACCTTCCAGACAATACTGCTCCAGGTCCGACTTGCAAGCCGAGCACTCACGGCAGGAGTCGACCATGCAGCCGACGCCGACCAGATCACCGACCTTGTATTGGGTGGCATTGGCACCGGTGGCGGTAACGCGACCGACGATCTCGTGGCCCGGCATCAACGGGTAGACGGCAATGCCCCACTCGTTGCGCGCCTGGTGGATGTCGGAGTGGCAGACGCCACAGTAGAGGATTTCGATGGCAACGTCGTCGGCACGCGGAGCGCGACGTTCGAAGGTCATCGGGGCGAGGGGAGCGGTGGCTGACTGAGCGGCGTAACCGATGGCTGTGTACATAAATATGACCTCGCGAAATGATACGTAGAAGAGGCGAACCATTGTCCGCGTGATGGGCGTGTGTCGCTAGGGTGATTCCTCCGTGTTTCATGCCTATTCCTCCGGCTGCCGGATCCGGGTACCGCTCAAGCGCGCAAATCTGCGATCATGGAGCTGTCTGATTCTCTGCCGGTACTCCTTATGTCGCTCCTTCATCCTGTCGATGGCAATGCTGTTCTGGTCTCGTTGATCCGGCCGCTGGCGGTGCGTCCCGGCTTTGTCGACACGCACTTGCCCGAGGTGCGTGTGCTCTCGGCGTTCAGCTATGTGGCGAGCAGCCCGCAGATGTATGAGCCGAGCCTGATGATCGTGGTGCAAGGCAGCAAGATCGCCTGCCTGGGGACGCGCACGTTCGAGTACGGCACCGGGCATTACCTGATTCAGGCACTGTCGGTGCCCTTCAAATGCGAGACCTTTGCCACGCCGGACAAGCCGCTGTATGGCGTGTCGGTGTCGATCGACCGGGTGTTGCTCGGCGAGCTGGTGCAGGTGATGGGCTCGCTGTCGCCACAGGACTGCCAGCCGCAGACGCCGGAGTCCATGACCTCTGTACTGATCGATGCCGGGATGCGTGACAGTGTCGAGCGGCTGCTGCGCTGCCTGCACGACCCGCTGGAGTGTCAAGCCATGGGGCAGGCCCGGATTCGTGATGTGCTGTACAGCGCGCTACGCGGTCCGCAGGCGGGCGTGCTGCGGGCGCTGGTCGAACAGCAAGGGCAATTTGCACGGATCGCATCTGCGGTGACCTACTTGCATGAGCATTACGCCGATGCTTTGAATGTCGATACGCTGGCGCGTTGCGCGAACATGAGCACCTCGACCTTTCATGAGCACTTCAAGCGCAGCACCTTGTTGTCGCCGGTGCAGTATCTCAAGCGCCTGCGGCTGCTCAAGGCTCAGCAGTTGCTGGTGGCTGAAGGGCTGGGCGTCGCGCAGGTGGCGTTGCGGGTCGGCTATCAGAGCGCGTCGCAATTCAGTCGCGAGTACAAGCGCTATTTCGAGCGCAGTCCGGGCGAAGAGGGCGCGTATCTGGGCGTTCCCGCCTGACCTGCTGCTGAAAAAGATAAAGGCTCCCGAGGGAGCCTTTATTGTTGTCGCGACCGGAACACTTACATGTTCGGGTAAGTCGGACCGCCAGCGCCTTCCGGTGCCACCCAGGTGATGTTCTGGGATGGATCCTTGATGTCGCAGGTCTTGCAGTGCACGCAGTTCTGGGCGTTGATCTGGAAGCGTTTCTCGCCGTCTTCTTTGGTGATCACTTCATACACGCCCGCCGGGCAGTAGCGCTGCGCCGGTTCGTCGTACAGCGGCAGGTTCTTGCTGATCGGAATGCTCGGATCGGTCAGCTTCAAGTGGCAAGGTTGTTCCTCTTCATGGTTGGTGCTGGAGAGGAATACCGAGCTGAGCTTGTCGAAGCTGAGCTTGCCGTCGGGTTTCGGGTAGTCGATCTTCTTCGAATCGGCGGCCAGCTTGAGGCAGGCGTAGTCCGGCTTGGTGTCGTGCAGCGTGAATGGCAGTTTGCCACCGAAGATGTTCTGGTCGATGAAGTTGAATGCACCGCCCTTGATCGCGCCGTACTTGTGAATGGCCACGCCGAAGTTGCGGCTGGTGAACAGTTCATCATGCAGCCAGCTGGCCTTGAATGCATCGACGTAGGAAGTCAGCGTGTCGCCGCCTTCCTTGCCTGCCAGCAGCGCTTCGGCAACCGAATCGGCAGCCAGCATGCCGGACTTCATGGCCGTGTGGCTGCCCTTGATCTTGGCGAAGTTCAGGGTGCCCAGGTCGCAGCCGATCAGTGCGCCGCCCGGGAAGACCATCTTCGGCAGCGAGTTCAGGCCACCCTTGGCAATGGCGCGAGCACCGTAGCTGATGCGCTTGCCGCCTTCCAGGTATTGCTTGATGACCGGGTGATGCTTGTAACGCTGGAATTCGTCGAACGGCGACAGGTACGGGTTGGAGTAGGAAAGATCAACGATCAGACCGACCACTACCTGATTGTTTTCCAGGTGATAAAGGAAGGAGCCGCCCGGGTTGGCGTCGTCCAGCGGCCAGCCGGCGGTGTGGACCACCAGACCCTGCTCGTGTTTCGCCGGGTCGACTTCCCAGATTTCCTTGAGGCCGATGGCGTAATGCTGCACGTCGGCTTCATTGTCCAGATCGAAACGCTTGATCAGTTGCTTGCCGATGTGGCCACGGCAGCCTTCTGCAAACAGTGTGTACTTGGCGCGCAATTCCATGCCCGGCGTGTACAGGCCTTCTTTCGGGTTGCCTTCGCGGTCGACACCCAGGTCGCCGGTGATAATGCCGCGCACTACACCGTTTTCGTCAAACAGCGCTTCCTGAGCTGCGAAGCCGGGGTAAATCTCAACGCCCAGGTTCTCGGCCTGCTGAGCCATCCAGCGGCACAGATTGCCCAGCGAGATGATGTAGTTGCCTTCGTTGTGCATGGTCCTGGGCACGAAGAAGTTCGGCACCTTGCGGGCTTTCTCGGCGTCATTCAGCACATAGATGTCGTCACACTTGACCGGTGTGTTGAGCGGCGCGCCTAGCGCCTGCCAGTCAGGGAACAGTTCGTTCAGGGCGCGGGGTTCGAACACCGCACCGGACAGGATGTGTGCACCGACTTCGGAGCCTTTTTCCACCACGCAGACGCTGATTTCCTGCCCGGCTTCGGCAGCCTTCTGCTTGAGGCGGCAAGCGGCTGAAAGCCCGGACGGGCCGGCTCCGACGATGACGACGTCGAATTCCATGTATTCGCGTTCCACAGGCTATCTCCTACTCTCAAGGCTCACGGTATTTTTTTATGGGTCACGGTTGACCGACATACGGAGTTGGACCGCATATCTTTTTAAGGCGTGCAGTATATCTACACCACTGCGCCGGTCCAATACAAACGTTTGTTTGAATCGGCCGCAGGCCAGATAAATCAAAGACGCGCGACTCATGACTGGCCGATTTGGCGTATTGACCGGAAAAGGCGTTGCGGTCAAGATACGGGCGGTTTTGCGTTTGCCGTAGGCTGAAACGGGCTTCCACGGACATCCCTTGGGGATATCCGCAGCGGACCCCGGAAAAAGGCATCAGGCGAATGCAGTGCAGGCAGTCACGTAAACGGCCAGTGTCGCCCGGCGCATTTTACACACCCTGCCGGTGCATGACGGGTGACGCCCTGTTTTTATCGGGCTTTTGGCGGGATTTGCATCAAGGCATGTTCGCCTGCACGAATACGATTGCTTGTTGAGGACACATATCGATCGCCTGGTATTGCCGGGCGACTTCTTTTCACCGGAGAGTGAGGAATCCATGAAGGTTCTTGTAGCTGTCAAACGAGTGGTCGACTACAACGTCAAGGTTCGCGTCAAGGCGGACAACTCCGGCGTCGATCTTGCCAACGTCAAAATGTCCATGAACCCTTTCTGCGAAATTGCCGTGGAAGAGGCTGTACGCCTGAAAGAGAAGGGCGTAGCGACCGAGATCGTGGTGGTGACCATCGGCCCGACCACTGCTCAAGAGCAACTGCGTACTGCGTTGGCACTGGGTGCCGACCGCGCCGTGCTGGTCGAGTCCGCCGAAGAGCTGACGTCCCTGGCCGTTGCCAAGCTGCTCAAGGCTGTTGTCGACAAGGAGCAGCCGCAACTGGTCATCCTTGGCAAACAGGCCATCGACAGCGACAACAATCAGACTGGCCAGATGCTGGCTGCGCTGAGCGGCTATCCGCAGGGCACCTTCGCGTCCAAGGTCGAAGTGTCGGGCGACAAGGTTGCCGTGACCCGCGAGATCGACGGCGGTCTGCAAACCGTTTCTCTGAGCCTGCCGGCCATCGTGACCACAGACCTGCGTCTGAACGAGCCGCGTTATGCCTCGCTGCCCAACATCATGAAAGCCAAGAAGAAGCCGCTTGAAGTGCTGACACCCGATGCACTGGGCGTTTCCACGGCCTCGACCAACAAGACCCTCAAGGTTGAAGCACCGGCTGCGCGCAGCGCGGGCATCAAGGTCAAATCGGTGGCCGAACTGGTCGAGAAACTGAAAACCGAAGCGAAGGTAATCTAAATGACGATCCTGGTTATCGCTGAGCACGACAATGCAACCGTAGCCCCGGCTACGCTCAACACCCTCGCTGCGGCCCAGAAGATCGGTGGCGACATCCACCTGCTGGTGGCCGGTTCCGGCGTAAGCGCCGTGGCCGAAGCCGCTGCGAAAATCGCTGGCGTGGCAAAAGTGCTGGTGGCCGACAACGCCGCCTACGCGCATCAATTGCCGGAAAACGTCGCGCCGCTGGTCGTTGAACTGGCCGCCGGTCACAGCCACGTGCTGGCTGCCGCCACGTCCAATGGCAAGAACATCCTGCCACGCGTCGCTGCGCAACTGGATGTGGACCAGATCTCGGAAATCATCTCGGTCGAATCGGCTGACACCTTCACCCGTCCGATCTACGCCGGTAACGCCATAGCCACCGTGCAGTCCACTGCTTCGGTCAAGGTCATCACCGTGCGTGCCACCGGCTTCGATCCGGTTGCTGCAGAAGGCGGTTCGGCGTCGGTCGAAGCGGTTTCGGCTGCTCACGACGCCGGCAAGTCGAGCTTCGTCGGCGAAGAGCTGGCCAAGTCCGACCGTCCTGAGCTGACGGCTGCCAAAATCGTCGTTTCCGGCGGTCGCGGCATGCAGAACGGTGACAACTTCAAGCACCTCTACGCGCTGGCGGACAAGCTGGGCGCTGCGGTTGGTGCTTCGCGCGCTGCCGTCGATGCCGGTTTCGTGCCCAACGACATGCAGGTCGGTCAGACCGGCAAGATCGTTGCGCCACAGCTGTACATCGCGGTCGGTATCTCCGGCGCGATCCAGCATCTGGCGGGCATGAAGGACTCCAAGGTGATCGTTGCGATCAACAAGGACGAAGAAGCGCCGATTTTCCAGGTGGCCGATTACGGTCTGGTAGCGGATCTGTTCGAAGCAATCCCGGAGCTGGAGAAGCTGGTCTGATCCAGCCTCTTCCACTATAAAGAGAACCCGTTCCATTCGGCTTCATTCATTGTCAGGCTTGCCTGCGGCGTTTGAAGTCTGATGAACGGGTTTTTTATCGACTTGTGAAAAGGGCTGTCCATGCAACGCCATTCCGTCCCCCATTCCAGACTGTTGCGCTTGCTTCTGCTGGGGCTGCTTGTGTCGCCAGCGCTAGGCTTTGCGGCGGGCAAATGCGAGCGGCTGATCGTGACCGGCAGCCCTGACGCGCCGCCGTACCTGTGGCGCGACCCTCAGGATCCCAGGCATCTGATGGGCGCCAACGCTGATCTGCTGAAGCAGGCCGCTGGAGAGCTGGGGATCAAGGTCGAATTTCTTTACGCAGGCAAGCGCAGCCAGGCCCTCGAAGAAGTGCGCACCGGACGCATGGACCTGCTGGCCGATGCGCCCATGAATGCCGCACAACTGGATGCCCTTGACTACATCCATCCAGCCATCGTGCAGAACGATATCGTGATCTGGACGCGTCATGATCATGCTGTTGCGCTGACGACGCTCAGCGAGCTTCATGGGCACAGCGGCGCCATCTCTGACAAAACGCGGCTGACGCCTGCATTCGACGAGGCCACTCGGCAGCATTTGACGCTGGAGCGCGTTTCCGGTCTGATCCCGGCATTCCAGAAACTGGCGCTGGGCGAGGTGGATTACGTGCTGGCCGGTCGCTATGCGGGGATGGTCATGGTGCAGACACTGGGCTTGTCGGCTGACGTGATTGCCCAGCCTTTGCCTCTCGACAGGCCAGGTTTCTATCTGGCGCTGTCGTTCAATTCGGCTTGCAACGATCCATGGTTGCGCGGACAGCTGGCGAAAAAGATGACAGAATCGGCCGCCTCCGGCCTTGCAGGTGAAGTGATCCGACACAATCTGGAACTCTGGAAAACCCAGCTGTTACAGCCTGCCAGTGCCAGCGCCTCAACCAAGTAGGGATGTTTTTTTGTGAGTATTCGTTTTTCAATCGCCGCCCTGGCAGCCGCCACGCTGGTCGGTTGCGTCAGTGATCCGGTTCCGACCGAACAATTCAAACTGACCGAGCAGGCGCTTGAGCAGGCCAAGGCTGTCGGCGCTGACGAACAGCCCGAGTTGGAAACGGCTGAGGCCAAGTTCGCCGATGCCCGTACCGACATGGCTGACAAGTCCTACAAGGACGCGCGCATGAAGGCCGAGCAGGCCGAGCTGGATGCCCGTCTGGCAGAGGCGCGCGTCCTGACGCTGAAAAGCCAGGAGCAGATCACGCAGTTGAACACTCGCCTGAATCGTTTGCGCAAGCAGCTGGGAGACGCCCAATGAAACGTATCCCTCGTGCGCTGAACATTTGCCTGTTGCTGGGCTCGGCAGGTCTTTACGGTTGCGCCGGTCACCAGAGCAGTGATCAGGCCCTGCAGCAGGCCAGTGCGGACTTCCAGAAGGTCAAGGAAGACACCGATGTGCTGCGCAGTGCGCCGAAAGACGTGATTCGTGCCGGTGAGTCCCTCGCCCGTGCCGAGCGTCTCTCCAGCTATGTGGGCAGTGGCGCCGACGTAAGTCATTACGCCTACCTGAGCAGCCGCTACAGCGAAATCGCCCGTGAGCACAGCAATCTCATGCTGAGTCAGGAGCGTCTGGCGAAAATGGAGATGGAGCGTCAGCGTCTGCAGTTGGGCTTGCGTGAGGCCAAACTGGCCAGTGCCCAGCAGCAGGGCAGGTGGCTCGAAGACCAGATCCTCAGCCTCGCCACAACCCAGACCGATCGTGGGCTGGTGATGACCCTGGGCGATGTGCTGTTTGATGCGGGCCATGCTGAGCTCAAGAGTTCTGCCAGTCGCACCGTGCTCAAGGTCGTGCAGTTCCTGCAGATCAACCCGCGCCGGATTGTCAGGATCGAGGGTTATACCGACAGCACCGGTGATCGTCAGGAAAACCTCAAGCTGTCCCGTGATCGGGCACAGGCCGTTGCTGACGTGCTGATGGACCTTGGGATCGATGAAAAGCGAATCAAGGTCGAAGGTTATGGTCAGGAATTCCCGGTCAACGTGAACGCAACCGAACGTGGGCGCGCTCAGAATCGTCGTGTTGAAATCGTCTTTTCTGACGAGAAGGGTCAGCTTGGCGCGGCTCGTTAAGGCTGGGTTCTGGCTTTGCTCCATCCTGGGGGGAAAGGATGACCTGAGTCGTGCGCTCGGCTTACGGAATCCGTAGTCAGTGCCAGTTGTGACGCGGAGCGATGGGCGCTATCAATGTGGGATGATGATGTTGCCATGCTCCTGCGTGGTAACGCCGCTCAGGACGCTCCGCGTCCTCTCTCGAATGTGACTGGCTTGAACGTGCGCTCATTAATTTTCCGCACCCCACGCATTCGCTGGCCCGTTCTCAAACTGTTCCAGTACACTTCATGACAATGGTCGGCCACCACCAATCTGTTTTATAAAAAAATGGCCGACCCTCATGAGGCTGTGGTCATGACCAATCTTTTGCTTTATCAGCGCATCGCTCAGCAGCTGGCTGAAGACATTCGTCGCGGTGTTTATCAGCCTGGCGAGCGTGTGCCGTCGGTGCGCAAGATGAGTTCGCAGCTCAACGTCAGTCATGCCACGGTCTTGCAGGCTTACGCGAACCTTGAAGATCAAGGGTTGATCCGGGCCAGGCCGCAGTCCGGCTATTATGTGCATCAGACACCTGCGCTGACGGCCTCGACGCCTGACATCGCCCGCGTCGAGCGTCCGGGGCTGGTCACGCGTAGCAGCATCATTCAGCAGGTACTTGAAGAGTCGCGCCGCGAAGGGGTCTTTGCGCTGGGTGCTGCGGTGCCTCATGTTGACTACTTACCCGTTCGCGCGCTGCATCAGCAACTCGCCAAGGTCACGCGTTTTCACAGTCCTCGTGCATTCAGTTACATGTTCAGCCCGGGTTTCGAGCCATTGCGCAGGCAGGTAGCTATTCGAATGCGTGATGCGGGCGTGGTGGTCGATCCGTCTGAAGTGGTGATCACACACGGTTGTGTCGATGCGCTGCAGATGGCATTACGCGTCCTGACTCGTCCCGGCGATCTGATTGCCGCCGAGTCGCCAGCCTACTACGGCCTGCTTCAACTGGCTGACCTGCTCGGCCTGAAAGTCATCGAGATTCCAAGCGATCCGGCCACCGGCATCAGTCTTGAGGCCTTGCAGCTTGCCGCCAATCAGTGGTCGATCAAGGCGCTGGTGCTGACCTCCCGGCTGAGTAATCCGCTGGGTGGCACCATGCCTGAGGAGCGGCAGAAGAATCTTCTGCGACTGGCTTCGGATTTCGACATTCAGGTCGTCGAAGATGATGTCTATGGCGAGTTGATGTTCGAGGTAGGGCGCACCAAGGCGCTCAAGGCCTTTGATCGGCTGGGTCGTGTGATTTATTGCTCGAGTTTCTCCAAGACGTTGTCACCGGGCGTGCGCGTCGGCTGGATGATCGCCGGCAAGTATCAGACCGAAATCCAGCGCCTGCAAACCTTCAGCACCCATTCGGCCTGCAGTGTGACGCAGATGGCAGTTGCCGCTTACCTCGAGAATGGCGGTTATGACCGGCACCTCAGGTTTATAAGGTTGGAATACCGCAAGAATCTGAGTGCCTACCAACTGGCGGTTCAGCAATCGTTTCCCGAAGGTACGCAGATGAGCAGGCCGGCGGGCGGTTTTATTCTTTGGGTCAGTCTGCCTGGGCGGGTCAATACTCAGGAACTGCATGTCCGGGCGCTGGAGCAGGGCATCAGTATTGCGCCGGGACTTATTTTCAGTAACACCGAGCAGTTCAACCACTGTATTCGCCTGAACTGCGGAATGCCCTGGAACAGGGAGGCGGAGCGCGCATTGATGACATTGGGGATGTTGGCCAGACAGTTGTGTCAGGAAGTGTCGCCAGCCTACTGACCGCCTGCTGTTTTTCGTCAATTGTTCGGAACTCTTGGCTTGTCATGTATGCCTCAAAGGCACAGCATGTAGCTCTTTCGGCTTTGCCACTGTCTTGTCTGATTTTTGCCTATGAATATGTTTCGCTGTCTGGGGCTTTGCGTGATCGTTTTGCTGAGCGCGTGTGACGCTCGGGAAACGCCGGTGCCCAAACCAAAGACCGAAAGCAGTGCGCCTGCCTCCGTCCCGGCCCCTGTGGCTGCCGAGGCGCGGTCCACTGTCGATTTGCCACGCGAGTCTGTGGTCACCGATTCGGCGTCTGACAAGGCGCCCGTCACCACTCATGAGCTTATGCCCAATATACCGGTGAAACCCGTGGTGGCTGGCAAGGAATCCTCTCAGCCTGTGGCTCCTCGGCCGATCCATGAAGTGGCTGCCACCAAACAATCGGCTGCCAAGGTGGCAACCAAAAAGTCTGCGACTGGCAAGCGCGAGGTGGTCGCCAAGGCTGTCAAAGAGGTCAGGGCCAAGGATGTGCGGCTCAATCGGCCGAAGCTGGACCTGAGCCTGCCACCCGAGATGGTCAAGGCGCTCGATCCGCCTGCCAACGTCATCACAACCAAGCGTAAGCCGATATTGCCGCAGATGTTCGGCGGCAAGGACTCGCCGTCGGACTCGGGTCCTTTCGAGTTGAATGGTCGATTGTTGTCCAATGAAATGCAGTTGCAGATGCGCAATGAAAGTCGTCGCGACGTCGAGGGTGCAGCGCTGGACTTCAAATTCCACCAGTAAGGCCTCATCATCGTCCGGAACGCCGTTTTCAAACGTGCGTATTGATGAGTACTATCCTGTTTCTTTCAATCATTCAGCAAGGGTTCGGGTCATGGACTGCCGCTCTGGTTGCGGTGCTTGCTGCATCGCGCCTTCCATCACGTCTCCCATACCGGGCATGCCTAACGGCAAGCCGGCGGGGGAGCGCTGCCTGCATCTCTCCATTGAATCTCTCTGCGGGTTGTTCGGCCACTCGGATCGACCGGCGGTGTGCGGTCAGTTCAAGGCTGCCGAAGATGTGTGTGGCGTCGATCAGGCTGATGCGATCCGTCTGATCGGATGGTGGGAAAAAATGACCGCAGTCGCCTGAATAAGCTGTTCTGCATGATGGTTTCGTCGGCATCTCAACAATAAGGAATAAGACAATGGGTCCGCTGTATCGCATGGCTGTCGCTTGTGGCTTGACTGTAATGCTGGTGGGGGGCGTTCAGGCTGAAGACTGGCAGGTCGCCAAGGACGAAGACGGCATCAAGGTTTCGCTCAGTGATGTGCCTGGCTCCAAGTACAAGGCTTATCGCGGTGTGGCGATCATCAATGCCAGCGTGAGCAAGTTGCGTGCGCTGCAGGAAGACGTGGCGGGCGCCTGTGCCTGGATTCATGAGTGCCAGTCACAGAAAGTGCTCAAGCATGAAGGTAACAAGGCCTGGACCTATACGCGATTCAACACGCCCTGGCCCGTCACACCGCGTGATTCGGTGCTGCTGATTACCACGCAAGAGGGGGCTGACGGCAGTCTCACCCGAAATATCCAGGAGCAGCCTGACTACATCCCCGAAGAGAAAGGTTATGTACGTGTGGCGGAGGTCGAAGGTTTCTGGAAGCTGGTGCCCAAGGGGCCGAATCAGACTGAAGTAACGTATCAGGTGCACACCGAGCCCGGCGGCAGCGTGCCGTCCATGCTGGCCAACAAGTTTGTTGTCGATGCGCCGTTCAATACGTTGAAGGCGTTGCGGGAGAGGGCTGCGCAATAACGTTAGTGTTTTGATGCGATAACTGAAAAGGGCTGCCATTGGCAGCCCTTTTTCGTCTTGCGGTACGGCTTACTTGCGGTCTTTGAGTTCGACAATATCGCGCTGCACGTTGCCGGTGTACAACTGGCGTGGGCGGCCGATCTTGTAAGGGCTCGAAAGCATTTCCTTCCAGTGCGAGATCCAGCCGACGGTCCGCGCCAGGGCGAAGATCACGGTGAACATGCTGGTCGGAATGCCGATGGCTTTGAGGATGATGCCCGAGTAGAAGTCGACGTTCGGGTACAGCGAGCGCTCGATGAAGTACGGGTCGGTCAGGGCGATCTCTTCGAGACGCATGGCCAGTTCGAGCTGAGGGTCGTTGGTGATGCCCAGTTCTTTCAGCACTTCGTCGCAGGTCTGCTTCATCACGGTAGCGCGTGGGTCGCGGTTCTTGTAGACGCGGTGACCGAAGCCCATGAGCTTGAACGGATCGTTCTTGTCCTTGGCCTTGGCGATGAAGGTGTCGATGTTCGAGACATCGCCGATTTCATCGAGCATGGTCAGTACGGCCTCGTTGGCGCCGCCGTGAGCGGGGCCCCAGAGCGCTGCGATGCCTGCGGCGATACAGGCGAACGGGTTGGCACCCGAAGAGCCCGCCATGCGCACTGTGGACGTCGAGGCGTTCTGTTCGTGGTCGGCGTGGAGGATGAAGATCTTGTCCATCGCCTTGGCCAGCACCGGGCTGATCGGTTTGATCTCGCACGGGGTGTTGAACATCATGTGCAGGAAGTTTTCGGCGTAGCTGAGGTCATTGCGCGGGTACATCATGGGCTGACCCATGGAGTACTTGTAGACCATGGCGGCCAGGGTCGGCATCTTGGCGACCAGGCGTACGGCGGAAATCTCGCGGTGCTGCGGATTATTGATGTCCAGCGAGTCGTGGTAGAACGCTGAAAGCGCGCCGACCACGCCGCACATGACGGCCATCGGGTGGGCGTCGCGACGGAAGCCGTTGAAAAAGGTCTTGAGCTGTTCGTGGACCATCGTGTGGTTCTTGACCACGGCGACGAACTGGGCTTTCTGCTCGGCGGTCGGCAATTCGCCGTTGAGCAGCAGGTAGCAGGTCTCCAGGTAGTCGGAGTGCTGGGCCAGTTGTTCGATAGGGTAGCCGCGGTGCAGCAGGATTCCGTTGTCACCATCGATGTAGGTGATCTTCGACTCGCAAGAGGCGGTCGACATGAAGCCAGGGTCGAATGTGAAGCGGCCGGTGGCGGTGAGACCGCGTACGTCGATCACGTCCGGACCCACTGTACCGGTCAGAATTGGCAGCTCGACGGGGGCAGCGCCCTCGATGATCAACTGCGCTTTTTTGTCAGCCATGTGGCCTCCTATTTATGCTTCAAATCATCAGACAGGCCCCCCACGCAGGGCCCGCATCACTATAGTGAGATAAATTCTAAAGTCAATTTGGCTAAAGTCGCGTTCCAGAAGGCCTTCCTGCATATTTTTCAAGGCCTGTTTCCTGCCGTTTACGCCTTTTGCGTGACGAGCGCAATCCGCTATTGGCGGTAAGTCTGTGCGTTGTCATTAGTAACCTAACTGTCTATACTCGGCGTCCGACCGCCGGGGGCTTTTGGGCCTGTTCGAAGGGGGTCGTCACTTCCTGGGTGGTGGGTACCTGACCAGTGCACTTCCCAACAACTTGCCCTGATTGTTAGGGGCTCTTCAGTGTGAAAAAAGCCGTGAATAGCCAACGACCTGTAAATCTAGACCTAAGGACCATCAAGCTCCCAGTCACTGCTTACACGTCCATCCTTCACCGTATCTCCGGTGTCATCCTCTTTGTCGGTATTGCAATCATGCTGTACGCAATGGACAAGTCGCTGGCATCCGAAGAGGGCTTCGGTGAAGTAAAAGCGTGTCTGACCAGCCCGCTGGCCAAGCTTGTCATCTGGGGGCTGCTGTCTGCCCTGCTGTATCACCTGGTGGCCGGTATCCGTCACCTGATCATGGACACGGGAGTGGGCGAGACGCTGGAAGGCGGCAAGCTGGGCTCCAAAATCGTTATCGCGGTTTCCGTGGTACTGATTCTTCTGGCAGGAGTATGGATATGGTAACCAACGTCACCAACCTTTCACGTTCGGGCCTCTACGACTGGATGGCGCAGCGTGTTTCTGCGGTCGTGCTCGCGGCTTATTTCATCTTCCTGATCGGATACATGGTCTTTCACCCGGGTCTGAGCTACGCCCAATGGCATGATCTGTTCGCGAACAACTGGATGCGCATCTTCAGTCTGCTGGCCCTCGTTGCCCTCGGCGCTCACGCCTGGGTCGGCATGTGGACCATCGCGACCGACTACCTGACGCCGATGGCGCTGGGCAAGTCCGCGACTGCAGTCCGTTTCCTGTTCCAGGCGGTATGCGGCGTTCTGATGTTCGCCTACTTCGTCTGGGGCGTGCAGATTCTTTGGGGTATCTGATCCATGGCTAACACAAATACGCTTTCTTTCGACGCCATCATCATTGGTGGTGGCGGTGCAGGCATGCGCGCTGCGCTGCAGCTCGCTCAGGGTGGTCACAAGACTGCCGTGGTCACCAAGGTCTTCCCGACCCGCTCGCACACTGTATCCGCACAGGGTGGCATCACCTGCGCAATCGCTTCGGCCGACCCGAACGATGACTGGCGCTGGCACATGTACGATACCGTCAAGGGTTCCGACTACATCGGTGACCAGGACGCTATCGAGTATATGTGTTCCGTAGGTCCGGAAGCGGTCTTCGAGCTCGAGCACATGGGCCTGCCGTTTTCCCGTACCGAACAGGGCCGTATCTATCAGCGTCCGTTTGGTGGCCAGTCCAAGGACTTCGGCAAGGGTGGTCAGGCTGCACGTACCTGTGCCGCGGCCGACCGTACCGGTCACGCACTGTTGCACACCCTGTATCAGGCCAACCTGAAGGCCGGCACCGTATTCCTGAACGAATACTACGCAGTGGATCTGGTGAAGAACCAGGACGGCGCGTTCGTCGGCATCATCGCCATCTGCATCGAAACCGGTGAAACCTCTTATATTCGCGCCAACGCGACTGTACTGGCGACTGGCGGTGCAGGCCGTATCTACTCGTCGACCACCAACGCCCTGATCAACACGGGCGACGGTATCGGCATGGCGCTGCGCGCCGGTGTGCCGGTTCAGGACATCGAGATGTGGCAGTTCCACCCGACCGGCATCGCTGGCGCAGGTGTACTGGTTACCGAAGGCTGCCGTGGTGAAGGCGGCTACCTGATCAACAAGCACGGCGAGCGTTTCATGGAGCGTTATGCTCCTAACGCGAAAGACCTTGCCGGTCGTGACGTCGTTGCGCGCTCCATGGTCAAGGAAATCATCGCCGGTAACGGCTGTGGTCCTGACGGCGACCACGTGATGCTCAAGCTCGATCACCTGGGTGAGGAAGTGCTGCACAGCCGTCTGCCAGGCATCATGGAACTGTCCAAGACCTTCGCACACGTTGACCCGGCTTCCGCGCCGATCCCTGTCGTACCGACCTGCCACTATATGATGGGCGGCGTTGCCACCAACATTCATGGTCAGGCGATCACCCAGGACGCAGCCGGAACGGATCAGATCATTCCGGGTCTGTTCGCTGTAGGTGAAGTGGCTTGCGTATCGGTTCACGGTGCCAACCGTCTGGGCGGCAACTCGTTGCTCGACCTGGTGGTGTTCGGTCGTGCTGCGGGTATCCACCTGGAGCAGGCCCTGCGTGAAGGCGTTGATTACGCCCGTGCTTCCCAGTCCGACATCGACGCCGCTCTGGCGCGTCTTGCCGGCCTGAACGAGCGCACCGAAGGCGAAGACGTTGCCTCGCTGCGAAAAGAGTTGCAAAGCTGCATGCAGAACTACTTCGGTGTATTCCGTACCGGCGAGTACATGCAGAAGGGTATTGCCCAGTTGGCCGACCTGCGTGGTCGTATCGCCAACGTCAAGATCAACGACAAGAGCCAGGCGTTCAACACTGCCCGTATCGAAGCGCTTGAACTGCAAAACCTGCTGGAAGTCGCAGAAGCTACCGCGATTGCCGCAGAGCATCGTAAAGAGTCCCGCGGCGCTCACGCCCGTGAAGACTTTGAAGATCGCGACGACGAGAACTGGTTGTGCCACACCCTGTACTTCCCGGGTGACAAGCGCGTAACCAAGCGTGCCGTGAACTTCTCGCCGAAAACTGTTCCGACTTTTGAACCTAAGATTCGGACTTATTAAGGGGTGACCGATATGTTGCAAGTCAGTGTTTATCGTTACAACCCTGAGCAGGACGCTGCGCCGTTCATGCAGGAGTTTCAGGTCGATACCGGTGGTAAGGACCTGATGGTGCTGGACGTGCTGGCCCTGGTCAAAGAACAGGATCAAGGTTTTTCGTATCGCCGCTCGTGCCGTGAAGGCGTCTGCGGTTCCGACGGTATGAACATGAACGGCAAGAACGGCCTGGCCTGCATCACGCCAGTGTCTGCCGTGGTTGCCAAGGGCAAGCTGATCGTACGTCCGCTGCCGGGTCTGCCGGTCATTCGTGACCTGGTCGTCGATATGAGCATCTTCTACAAGCAGTACGAGAAGGTGAAGCCATTCCTGCAGAACGACACGCCGGCTCCGGCCATCGAACGTCTGCAGACTCCGGAAGAACGCGAAAAACTCGATGGCCTGTACGAGTGCATTCTGTGCGCCTGCTGCTCGACATCCTGCCCGTCCTTCTGGTGGAACCCCGACAAGTTCCTGGGCCCGGCCGCACTGCTGCAAGCCTACCGTTTCCTGGCTGACAGCCGTGACACCCGAACCAGTGAGCGTCTGGCTTCACTGGACGATCCGTTCAGCGTGTTCCGCTGCCGCGGCATCATGAACTGCGTCAACGTTTGTCCGAAGGGCCTTAACCCAACCAAGGCTATCGGTCACGTACGCAACATGCTTCTGCAGAACGGCGTCTGATTCAACGCTTTACCTGTAACACCGTTGCACTGAAATGGCCGCGGCGCAGGCTTCAACCGGCGCCGTGGTTTTAACCTGAGCAGTAGCTCGCAAGGCTGCGGCTCTTATTTTGAAGAAATGAGACCAGCAGGGGCATCCGGGCTGGTACCCGGACTATCTGCGTGATTCCCTGGTGACTTGATACAGTCGCTGCACACGACTATTTCAGGATTGCTCTGGTGTCTTCGCCGGTGGTGTCCCCTTACCGAGGGTGACCAAGCATGCAAGAAAGCGTGATGCAGCGCATGTGGAACAGTGCCCACCTATCCGGTGGTAACGCTGCCTATGTGGAAGAGCTCTATGAGCTTTACCTGCACGACCCTAACGCTGTGCCAGAAGAATGGCGCACCTACTTTCAGAAGTTGCCAGCTGATGGCAGCTCTGCCACTGATGTATCGCATTCGACCATTCGCGATCATTTCGTGTTGCTGGCCAAAAACCAGCGCCGCGCTCAACCGGTGTCCGCCGGCAGTGTGAGCAGCGAACACGAGAAGAAGCAGGTTGAAGTACTGCGACTGATCCAGGCTTATCGTATGCGTGGCCACCAGGCTGCCCAGCTCGATCCGCTGGGTCTGTGGCAGCGTCCTGCACCTGCCGATCTGTCGATCAATCACTACGGCTTGACCAATGCCGATCTGGATACTACTTTCCGCGCCGGCGACTTGTTCATCGGCAAAGAGGAAGCGAGCCTACGCGAAATCCATGAAGCGTTGCAGCAGACATATTGTCGCACCATCGGCTCCGAGTTCACGCACATCGTGGATTCCGAGCAGCGCAACTGGTTCATGCAGCGTCTGGAAAGCGTACGCGGTCGTCCTGCCTTTTCGGCTGACATCCAGAGCCATCTGCTTGAGCGCGTAACCGCTGCCGAAGGCCTCGAAAAATACCTGGGTACCAAATACCCGGGCACCAAGCGTTTCGGCCTGGAAGGCGGCGAAAGCCTGATTCCGATGCTCGACGAGCTGATCCAGCGTTCCGGCTCCTACGGCACCAAGGAAGTCGTGATCGGCATGGCCCACCGTGGCCGTCTGAACGTACTGGTCAACACCTTCGGCAAGAACCCGCGCGACCTGTTCGACGAGTTCGAAGGCAAGAAGAAAGTGGAACTGGGTTCCGGTGACGTCAAGTATCACCAGGGCTTCTCTTCCAACGTCATGACCGCAGGCGGCGAAGTTCACCTCGCCATGGCATTCAACCCGTCCCACCTTGAGATCGTGTCTCCGGTGGTCGAGGGGTCGGTGCGCGCGCGTCAGGATCGTCGCAACGATCCGAACGGTGACAAGGTTCTGCCGATTTCCCTTCACGGCGACGCCGCCTTCGCAGGCCAGGGCGTTGTGATGGAAACCTTCCAGATGTCGCAGACTCGCGGCTTCAAGACGGGCGGCACGATCCACATCGTCATCAACAACCAGGTAGGCTTCACCATCAGCAACCCGCTGGACTCGCGTTCCACCGAGTACGCCACCGACGTTGCCAAGATGATTCAGGCGCCGATTCTCCATGTGAATGGCGATGACCCTGAAGCCGTGATGTTCGTGACCCAGCTGGCGATCGACTACCGCATGCAGTTCAAGCGTGACATCGTTATCGACCTGGTTTGCTACCGTCGCCGCGGTCACAACGAAGCTGACGAGCCGAGCGGCACCCAGCCTCTGATGTACCAGCAGATCACCAAGCAGCGCACCACCCGTGAGTTGTATGCCGAGCATCTGATCAAGACCGGCATCCTCGACGAGGCCCGTGTTCAGGCCAAGGTCGACGACTATCGCAGCGCGCTGGACAATGGTCTGCACGTGGTGAAAAGCCTGGTCAAGGAGCCGAACAAGGAATTGTTCGTCGACTGGCGTCCGTATCTGGGCCACGCCTGGACTGCGCGTCACGACACGCGTTTCGACCTCAAGACCCTGCAGGAACTGTCCGCCAAACTGATGGAGCTGCCGGAAGGCTTCGTCGTGCAGCGTCAGGTCCAGAAGATCTACGAGGATCGCCAGAAGATGCAGGCCGGTGGCTTGCCGATCAACTGGGGCTATGCCGAAACCATGGCGTACGCCACGCTGGCGTTCGAAGGTCACCCGATCCGCATGACGGGTCAGGATATCGGTCGCGGTACGTTCTCGCACCGTCACGCCGTGTTGCACAACCAGAAGGATGCAGGTACCTACATTCCGCTGCAGAACCTGTACGCCGGTCAGCCTCGCTTTGACCTGTATGACTCGTTCCTGTCGGAAGAAGCGGTGCTGGCATTCGAGTACGGCTATTCGACCACCCAGCCCAACGCGTTGGTCATCTGGGAAGCCCAGTTCGGCGACTTCGCCAACGGTGCCCAGGTGGTTGTCGACCAGTTCATCACCAGCGGCGAGCACAAGTGGGGCCGTCTGTGCGGTCTGACCATGCTGTTGCCCCACGGTTATGAAGGGCAGGGCCCGGAGCACTCCTCTGCACGCCTTGAGCGCTACCTGCAATTGTGTGCCGAGCACAACATTCAGGTATGTGTGCCGACCACGCCGGCCCAGATCTACCACTTGCTGCGCCGTCAGGTGATCCGCCCGCTGCGCAAGCCACTGATTGTGCTGACGCCCAAGTCGCTGTTGCGTCACAAGCTTGCGGTTTCGACGCTCGAAGAACTGGCCGAAGGCTCGTTCCAGACCGTGATCCCGGAAATCGATACCCTCGACCCGGCCAAGGTCACACGTCTGGTGCTGTGCAGCGGCAAGGTCTACTACGACCTGCTGGAAAAACGCCGTGCCGAAGGTCGTGAAGATATCGCCATCGTTCGTATCGAGCAGCTGTATCCGTTCCCTGAAGATGACCTGATGGAAACGATCGCGCCTTATACCAACCTGCAGCATGCAGTCTGGTGTCAGGAAGAGCCGATGAACCAGGGTGCCTGGTACAGCAGTCAGCATCATCTGCGTCGCAGTGTGGGCAACCACAAGCGCGAACTCGTTCTCGAGTATGCGGGTCGTGATGCTTCTGCCGCTCCAGCCTGTGGCTACGCTTCGATGCACGCCGAGCAGCAGGAAAAACTCCTGCAAGATGCCTTCACTGTTTAACGCCTTCGAGCATTAGAAACCGAATTAAGGAATTACAGATAATGGCTATCGAGATCAAAGCCCCCTCTTTCCCGGAATCCGTTGCCGACGGCACCATTTCCAAGTGGCACAAGCAACCGGGCGAAGCGGTAAAACGTGACGAGCTGCTGGTCGACATCGAGACTGACAAGGTTGTCCTCGAAGTTCTGGCCGAAGCCGACGGCGTGCTGGCATCGATCGTTAAAGGCGAGGGCGACACTGTCCTGTCCAATGAACTGATTGCAACCCTGGATGCCGGTGCAACTGCATCGGCTGCTCCAGCTGCTCCAGCTGCTGCTGCCGCTGCTCCTGCGGCATCGGCGCCTGCTGCATCCGCCGCTGACGATGAAGACCCGATTGCTGCGCCTGCCGCACGCCAGCTGGCTGCAGAAAACGGTATCAACCTGGCCAGCGTCAAGGGCACCGGTAAAGACGGCCGTATCACCAAGGAAGACCTGGTTGCTGCGATTGAAGCGAAGAAATCCGCTCCAGCCGCCGCGCCTGCTGCCAAGCCTGCCGCTGCCGCTCCTGTGGTCGCCGCTGGCGACCGCACCGAGAAGCGCGTGCCGATGACCCGTGTGCGTGCAACCGTGGCCAAGCGTCTGGTTGAAGCCCAGTCGAACATGGCCATGTTGACCACGTTCAACGAAGTGGACATGACTGAAGTCATGGCGCTGCGTTCGAAGTACAAGGACCTGTTCGAGAAGTCGCACAACGGCGTACGCCTGGGCTTCATGTCGTTCTTCGTGAAGGCGGCTACCGAAGCACTGAAGCGCTTCCCGGCTGTGAACGCGTCGATCGACGGTTCCGACATCGTTTACCACGGCTACGCTGACGTGGGTGTTGCGGTTTCCAGCGACCGTGGTCTGGTTGTACCGGTTCTGCGTAACGCCGAGCACATGAGCCTGGCTGAAATCGAAGGCGGCATCGCCACCTTCGGCAAGAAAGCGCGTGACGGCAAACTGTCCATCGACGAGATGACCGGCGGCACGTTCACCATCACCAACGGTGGTACTTTCGGTTCGATGATGTCGACGCCGATCGTCAACCCGCCGCAGGCAGCCATCCTGGGCATGCACAACATTCTGCAGCGTCCCATGGCAGTCAACGGTCAGGTCGTGATCCGTCCAATGATGTATCTGGCACTGTCGTACGATCACCGTTTGATCGACGGTAAAGAAGCTGTAACCTTCCTCGTTACCATCAAGAACCTGCTGGAAGATCCAGCGCGTCTGCTGCTGGATATCTGATGAAGCGGCCACAGGTTGCACGTACCGGGCTTGAGCGATCAGGTCGATGTGCAGCCTGAGGCTGGTGTGTTGCATCTTATGAATTGGTCGCAAGCCAGCGACGCCGCAAGGCAGAGCGGCTTGCAGCTTGCAGCTTGAAGCTCGCAGCTAAAAAGGAATCTTTTTATGTCCCAGAAATTCGACGTGGTAGTGATTGGCGCAGGCCCTGGCGGTTATGTTGCCGCCATCAAGGCTGCGCAACTTGGTCTCAAGACTGCCTGCATCGAGAAATACCAGGACAAGGAGGGCAAACTGGCCCTCGGCGGTACCTGCCTGAACGTGGGCTGCATTCCGTCCAAGGCGCTGCTGGATAGCTCCTGGAAGTTCTACGAAGCCAAGAACGGCTTTGCGGTCCACGGTATTTCGACCTCCGAAGTGAGCATGGACGTACCGGCCATGATCGGTCGCAAGTCCACCATCGTCAAAGGCCTGACCGGCGGCGTTGCCAGCCTGTTCAAGGCCAACGGCGTGACCACTCTGCAAGGCCACGGTAAGCTGCTGGCCGGCAAGAAGGTCGAGCTGACCGGTGCTGATGGCACAGTCGAAATCATCGAAGCGGATCACGTGATCCTGGCTTCCGGTTCGCGTCCGATCGACATTCCGCCGGCTCCGGTCGACCAGAAAGTCATCGTCGACTCGACCGGTGCTCTGGAATTCCAACAGGTGCCAAAGCGCCTGGGCGTGATCGGCGCAGGCGTGATCGGTCTGGAACTGGGTTCCGTCTGGGCGCGTCTTGGCGCTCAGGTGACCGTTCTGGAAGCACTGGAAAAATTCATTCCAGCGGCTGACGAAGCGGTTTCCAAGGAAGCGCTGAAGACCTTCACCAAGCAGGGTCTGGACATCAAGCTGGGCGCTCGCGTGACCGGCTCGAAAGTCAACGGCGAAGAAGTTGAAGTCACCTACACCGACGCTTCCGGCGAACAGAAGATCGTTTTTGACCGCCTGATCGTTGCCGTAGGCCGTCGTCCTGTGACGACTGATCTGCTGGCAGCCGACAGCGGCGTCGACATCGACGAGCGTGGTTTCATCTTCGTCGACGACCATTGCACCACCAGCGTTCCGGGCGTCTACGCGATCGGCGACGTGGTTCGTGGTCTGATGCTGGCGCACAAGGCGTCGGAAGAGGGCATCATGGTCGTCGAGCGCATCAAGGGCCACAAGGCCCAGATGAACTACGATCTGGTTCCTTCGGTCATTTACACCCACCCGGAAATTGCATGGGTCGGCAAGACCGAGCAGACCCTGAAGGCCGAAGGCGTTGAAGTCAACGTTGGCACCTTCCCGTTCGCAGCCAGCGGCCGTGCCATGGCGGCCAACGATACTGGCGGTTTCGTCAAGATCATCGCCGATGCCAAGACCGACCGCGTTCTGGGTGTTCACGTGATTGGCCCGAGCGCTGCCGAACTGGTACAGCAGGGTGCTATTGCAATGGAGTTCGGCACCAGCGCTGAAGACATCGGCATGATGGTCTTCTCGCACCCGACTCTGTCCGAAGCGCTGCACGAAGCGGCCCTGGCAGTGAATGGCGGCGCCATCCACATCCAGAACCGCAAGAAACGCTGAGACAACAAGAAACCACGACGCAGTGCCCGTCGTGAATCCTGCCAGCAGGAATCACCGCGGAATCTGCGTCGGACTCGACCTCTCAGGCGGCTTCAGGAAGGCCCGACGGCCTTTCCAGAGTCCACCCGGAGTAGCGGTCACAGGTGGTGCGGCACGCTGACGTGCAGCACCGAATGCGCAGTACCTAAACGAAGACGGTAATAAGCATGAATCTTCACGAGTATCAGGGTAAGCAGCTGTTCGCTGAATACGGCCTGCCAGTATCCAAAGGCTACGCAGTAGACACCCCCGAAGCAGCAGCAGAAGCCTGCGACAAGATCGGCGGAACCGAGTGGGTCGTCAAAGCCCAGGTTCACGCAGGTGGTCGCGGTAAAGCGGGCGGCGTAAAGCTGGTTCGCAGCAAGGAAGACGCTGCAGCGTTCGCACAGCAGTGGCTGGGCAAGCGTCTGGTGACTTACCAGACTGACGCCAATGGTCAGCCAGTGACCAAGATCCTGGTTGAATCGTGCACCGATATCGCCAAAGAGCTGTACCTGGGCGCTGTTGTAGACCGTTCCAGCCGTCGTATCGTGTTCATGGCTTCCACCGAAGGTGGTGTGGACATCGAGAAGATCGCTCACGACACTCCTGAAAAGATTCTCAAGGCCACGATCGATCCACTGGTTGGCGCTCAGCCTTTCCAGGGTCGCGATCTGGCATTCCAGCTGGGTCTGGAAGGCAAGCAGGTCACTCAGTTCGCCAAGATCTTCACCGGTCTGGCCAAACTGTTCCAGGACCACGATCTGGCCCTGCTGGAAGTGAACCCGCTGGTGATCAAGGCTGACGGCGATCTGCATTGCCTCGACGCCAAGATCAACATCGACGCCAACGCCATGTACCGTCAGCCAAAGCTGAAGGCTTTCCACGATCCATCGCAAGATGATCCGCGCGAAGCCCACGCTGCCAAGTTCGAACTGAACTACGTGGCACTGGAAGGCAACATCGGCTGCATGGTCAACGGTGCCGGTCTGGCCATGGGCACCATGGACATCGTCAACCTGCATGGCGGCAAGCCTGCAAACTTCCTTGACGTTGGCGGTGGCGCCACCAAGGAACGCGTTACCGAAGCGTTCAAGATCATCCTGTCCGACACCAACGTCGCTGCAGTACTGGTCAACATCTTCGGCGGCATCGTTCGTTGCGACATGATTGCCGAAGGCATCATCGGTGCAGTGAAAGAAGTCGGCGTGAAAATCCCGGTTGTTGTTCGTCTTGAAGGCAACAACGCTGAACTGGGCGCTAAAGTACTGGCAGAAAGCGGTTTGAACATCATCGCGGCTACCAGCCTGACCGACGCTGCTCAACAAGTCGTCAAAGCTGCGGAGGGCAAATAATGAGCGTCCTGATCAATAAAGACACCAAGGTTATCTGCCAGGGCTTCACTGGCTCGCAGGGTACCTTCCACTCCGAACAAGCCATTGCATACGGCACCAAAATGGTTGGCGGCGTGACACCAGGCAAGGGTGGCACCACTCACCTGAACCTGCCGGTGTTCAACACTGTTGCAGAAGCGGTCGCTACCACTGGCGCCGATGCTTCGGTTATCTACGTTCCGGCTCCTTTCTGCAAGGATTCGATCCTGGAAGCTGCATTCGCCGGCATCAAGCTGATCGTCTGCATCACCGAAGGCATCCCGACCATCGACATGCTGGAAGCCAAGGTCAAGTGTGACGAGCTGGGCGTGGTCCTGATCGGCCCTAACTGCCCAGGCGTCATCACTCCGGGCGAGTGCAAGATCGGCATCATGCCAGGTCACATTCACTTGCCAGGCAAGGTCGGTATCGTGTCGCGTTCCGGCACCCTGACCTACGAAGCTGTGAAGCAGACCACTGACGCCGGTTTTGGTCAGTCCACCTGCGTTGGTATCGGTGGTGACCCGATCCCGGGCTCCAACTTCATCGACATCCTGAAACTGTTCCAGGAAGACCCGAAGACCGAAGCGATCGTCATGATCGGTGAGATCGGCGGTTCGGCTGAAGAAGAAGCGGCTGCCTACATCAAGGCACACGTGACCAAGCCGGTTGTTTCCTACATCGCGGGTGTGACTGCTCCTCCGGGCAAGCGCATGGGCCATGCGGGCGCAATCATCTCCGGCGGTAAAGGTACTGCAGACGAGAAATTCGCTGCACTGCAGGACGCGGGCGTCAAAACCGTTCGTTCCCTGGCAGACATCGGCAAGGCCCTGGCCGAGCTGACCGGTTGGCCGGTGAAGTAAGCCTCGCTTACTTTTTCGAGCAATCAGCAAAGGCCACCTTCGGGTGGCCTTTGTGCATTATGGGGATTGAGAAATCAATCGCGGCCACGCCACCGTCAAGCTACTGAAGAACCAGGATTTTTTTGTAACAGGCCCGTGGTGGCGCCTCCCACAGTTGAGTGTCAGTGGCTATAAATTCCTGCGCTTATAAAGGGCGTATATCGGGAGCTCGCCCTTCAATAGTGCATTTATTGCCCGGATTCGCTACCCTGTCGACCGTTTTTGCGTCGCCCTCACAAGGGGCACGTCGCAAGGTACTGCCACGTCTTACGCTGACGGGCTGCGTTCACCTCATTCATGGGTGACGTCATTTCCCTTATCTCGATTTTGTGTGGTTCTTTGCAATGAAAGTGTTGAAAGGCCAGGACATCCTGGCACTTGGTTTCATGACGTTCGCCCTGTTCGTCGGGGCGGGCAATATCATCTTCCCGCCTATTGTGGGTCTGCAGGCTGGTCCCCATGTCTGGATCGCCGCGCTGGGTTTTCTGGTCACGGCAGTGGGCTTGCCAGTGGTGACGGTGATTGCGCTGGCCAGGGTCGGTGGCGCGATGGATGCGTTGAGCAGCCCGATCGGCAAGGTCGCGGGCGGTATCCTCGCTGCGGTGTGTTACCTCGCCGTCGGCCCCTTGTTCGCGACTCCGCGCACGGCCACGGTTTCCTTCGAGGTCGGGCTTGCGCCGTTGACCGGTGACAGTCCGATGGCGCTGGCCCTGTATAGCCTCGTGTATTTCCTGGTGGTGTTCTGGGTGTCGCTGTATCCGGGTCGACTGCTCGACACGGTAGGGCGCTTTCTCGCACCGCTCAAGATACTTGCGCTGGCGATTCTGGGTATCGCAGCCTTTGCTCTGCCAGCAGGCGACATTGGTACCGCAGAGCCTGCTTATACGGCAGCACCGTTCTCGCAGGGCTTCATCAATGGCTACCTGACCATGGACACCCTGGGGGCTCTGGTCTTCGGTATTGTCATCGTCAACGCCATTCGCTCGCGGGGCGTCGAATCGCCGCGGCTGATCACACGTTACGCGATCATCGCCGGACTGATTGCAGGGGTAGGGCTGGCGCTGGTGTACATCAGTCTGTTTCGCCTGGGTTCCGGCAGTCACTCGGTGGCTGCGGGTGCAACCAATGGCGCGGTGGTGCTGCACGCTTACGTGCAACACACCTTCGGTTCGCTGGGCAGCGGCTTTCTGGCGGTGCTGATTTCCCTGGCGTGTCTGGTGACAGCGGTAGGTCTGACCTGCGCCTGTGCCGAATACTTTGCCAAGATCCTGCCGCTGTCCTACAGGACGCTGGTGGTCATGCTGGCTGTCTTCTCGCTGCTGGTGTCGAATCTGGGCCTGACCAAGCTGATCCTGTTCTCGATCCCGGTACTGACGGCGATCTATCCGCCCTGCATCGTTCTGGTTGCGTTGAGCTTCTGCAAGGGATTCTGGCAACGTCAGGGTCGAGTCGTGGCACCTGTCATGCTGGTGTCGCTGATCTTTGGGTTGATCGATGCGATAAAAGGCGCGGGCTTTACCGACTCTCTGCCGAAAGCGTTGGCCAACTTGCCATTGAGTGAGCAGGGTCTGGCCTGGTTGATTCCGTCGGTTATAACAGTGGCGGGTGCAATCATTGTCGACAGAATTAAAGGCAAACGCAGCGAAGCGTTGGCATGAAGTCGGTCATATAACTAAACGCGCAATAATAAAGCCCGCCTAAGCGGGCTTTATTATGTGTAGTTCTGCAAGCCGATGGCTTTACTTGGTTGCAGGTGCTGCTTCAGTCGCCGGGGCCGGAGCCTGGTTGGCGTTTTCGGTCGCGCGCTGTTGAGCGGCTTCAGCGTTTTTCTGAGCAGCTTCCTGGCTTTCCTTGGCCGCGTCGTTCACTTTTTCCTGAGCCTTCTCCATCGACTCCTGGGACTGTTGAGCAGCTTTGTTGGCATCTTGCTGAGTGTTCTCGGATTTTTTGTCGCAGGCAGCAAGACCCAGAGTGGCAGAAAGCATCAAGGCATAGGCTAAAGATTTACGCATGGGGTATTTCTCCTTATTGAGTATCCACGTGCCTAAGAGCATGCCCGTGTAAATTAAGTTCCAGGCAGTTCGGTATATTATTTAACCTCGCTGTTTTATTCATGTTTCGTCCAGCTGAAACAGCTCGCAGGCAGCCGTCGATGTTATTACGCATGCGCGGTTCTGATCCGCGACGACAAAGAAGTTCACAGCCCGGTCGGCAGTCGGAATGCATCGATTGATTCCTGTGCTCTTGAAATCCCTCGCCCAGCCCCCACTTTGATGACTACGCGCTGCTACACAGGCTCATGCCTCGCTGTGGCGGCTTATGCCATCCAGATCGGAGTTTGATGACCATGAGTGTGGAAACTCAAAAGGAAACCCTGGGCTTCCAGACCGAGGTAAAGCAGCTGCTTCACCTCATGATCCATTCGCTGTATTCCAACAAGGAAATCTTCCTTCGCGAATTGATCTCGAACGCGTCTGACGCGGTCGACAAATTGCGTTTCGAGGCGCTGTCCAGGCCTGAGCTGCTGGAAGGCGGCGCAGAGCTGAAGATTCGCGTGAGCTTCGACAAGGACGCGAAGACCGTTACGCTCGAAGACAACGGCATTGGTATGAGCCGTGACGATGTGATCACCCATCTGGGGACCATCGCCAAATCCGGTACCGCTGATTTCATGAAAAACCTGTCGGGCGACCAGAAGAAGGACTCGCACCTGATCGGTCAGTTCGGCGTCGGTTTCTATTCGGCGTTCATCGTCGCCAATCAGGTTGAAGTGTTCAGTCGTCGTGCGGGCCTGCCGGCCAGCGAAGGTGTGCACTGGTCCTCCAAGGGTGAAGGCGAGTTCGAAGTCGCGACCCAGGACAAGGCCGAGCGCGGCACCCGCATCGTCCTGCACCTGAAGGACGGCGAAGATGAGTTTGCCGACGGCTATCGTCTGCGCAACATCATCAAGAAGTACTCCGACCACATCGCTCTGCCTATCGAGCTGCCGAAAGAGCAGGCTCCGGCGGCAGAAGGCGAAGAGGCACCGGCGCTTGAGTGGGAAACCGTCAACCGCGCCAGCGCGCTCTGGACCCGTTCCCGTTCCGAAGTGAAGGACGAGGAGTATCAGGAGTTCTACAAGCACGTCGCCCACGACTACGAGAACCCGCTGAGCTGGAGCCACAACAAGGTCGAAGGCAAGCTGGAGTACACCTCGCTGCTTTATGTACCGGCCCGCGCACCGTTCGACCTGTATCAGCGCGAAGCACCACGTGGCCTGAAGCTGTACGTGCAGCGCGTATTTGTCATGGATCAGGCCGAGTCGTTCCTGCCGCTGTACATGCGCTTCATCAAGGGCGTGGTCGATTCCAATGACCTGTCGTTGAACGTGTCCCGCGAGATCCTGCAGAAAGACCCGATCATCGACTCGATGAAGTCGGCGCTGACCAAGCGCGTCCTCGACATGCTGGAAAAGCTGGCGAAGAACGAGCCCGAGCAATACAAGGGTTTCTGGAAGAATTTCGGTCAGGTCCTCAAGGAAGGCCCGGCAGAAGACTTCGCCAACAAGGAGAAGATCGCCGGCCTGCTGCGCTTCGCTTCCACTTCCGACGAGAGCGGCGAGCAGAGCGTTTCTCTGGCCGAGTACCTGGCTCGCGCCAAGGAAGGTCAGGATAAGATCTACTACCTGACCGGCGAATCCTACGCTCAGGTCAAGAACAGCCCGCACCTTGAAGTCTTCCGCAAGAAAGGCATCGAAGTGCTGCTGTTGACCGACCGTATCGACGAGTGGCTGATGAGCTACCTGAGCGACTTCGACGGCAAGGGCTTCGTGGACGTGGCGCGTGGTGATCTGGATCTGGGCAAGCTCGACTCCGAAGAGGACAAGAAGGCTCAGGAAGAGATCGCCAAGGACAAGGAAGGCTTGATCGAGCGTATCAAGACGGCCCTGGGCGAGTCTGTCAGTGAGGTGCGTGTGTCGCATCGTCTGACCGATTCACCTGCGATTCTGGCCATCGGCGAGCAGGACATGGGTCTGCAGATGCGTCAGATTCTGGAAGCCAGCGGTCAGAAGGTTCCGGACTCCAAGCCAATCTTCGAATTCAACCCGGCGCACCCTCTGATCGGCAAGCTGGACGCCGAGCAGAGCGAAGAGCGCTTTGGCGACCTGTCGCACATCCTGTTCGATCAGGCTGCGCTGGCTGCCGGTGACAGCCTCAAGGATCCGGCCGCTTACGTGCGCCGTCTGAACAAGCTGTTGGTAGAGCTGTCGGTTTGATGACCGAATGACAGAAAACCCGCTTCGGCGGGTTTTTTGTTTGTGCTTGCGCACCGTATTTTTGACAACCTCAAATGATCAGGAGTCAGCAATGAGCAGCAAGATTACTGTCCGTTCCGTAGTACACCAGATTGATGGTCAGCCCTACGAAAGTCGTCTCGTGTACGACGCCAGCGCGACCTCGTCCCGTCCTGGCCTGTTGATGGCTCCCAACTGGATGGGCGTCAGCGAAGGTGCCGAGGACATCGCCAAGGCCGTGGCTGAGCAGGGTTATGTAGTACTGCTGGCCGACCTGTATGGTCAGAAAATTCGCCCGGCCAATGGCGATGAAGCCGGCGCGGCGATGATGCCCCTTAAAGATGACCGTGCTCTGCTGCGCAAGCGCATGCAGGCCGGTCTTGATCTGCTGCTGAGTCAGGCGGGTGTGTCGCTGGACGCCAAACGCATCGCGACGTTCGGCTTCTGCTTCGGTGGTTGCTGCTCGCTGGAGCTGGCGCGCAGCGGTGCTGATGTAAAGGCGGCGATATCCTTCCACGGCACACTGGACACGCCAAACCCTGGCGATGCGAGCAACATCAAGGGTTCTGTTCTGGTCCTGAACGGCGCATCGGACCCGATGGTGCCGAAAGACCAGCAGTTGGCGTTCGAAGATGAAATGAACGCGGCGAATGTCGATTGGCAACTGCATAACTACGGCGGCGCGTTCCATTCCTTTACCGATCCGCACGCCAATGTTCCGGGCAAGATGATGTACGACGCCAAGGTCGCTGCACGGGCCTTCAAGTCGATGCACGATCTATTGAGCGAAGTGTTCAACCAAAAGTAAGTCAGTGTAACGGCCGGATCTTCAAGGCAACTCGATCCGGCCCGTTTCTCCTGGAACTGTCGGCCAGTCGCCGTCTGCCCATCGACGCCGTGCATCTTCGATCAGTGCGGCCTCGCTGGCGACGAAATTCCAGTTCATGCGCCGCGGTCCGTCCAGGGCTGCGCCGCCTATCAGCACCGCATGGCATTCGCTTTCCGCGCACAGGTTGACAGTGGTTCCGGGTTCCAGCACGACCATCGTGCAGGGCAGGACCGGTGTGCCGTCCAGTGCGGCTTCACCTGCGAGCACATACAGCGCGCGCTCCTGATGTTCCGGTTCAATTGCCAGGGTCGTGGCGGTCTGCAGGCGTATTTCAGCGTACAGCGTGTCTGAGAGCACCGGTATGGGTGATTGCAGGCCAAAGCCGTTACCCGCCAGCATGCGTATGAAAATTCCCATGCTGTCGATTTGCGGCAGGCTGTGTGCCGGGTGATGGCTGTAATGACCTTCGCCCTGTTCTTGGTCACGGGGCGATGCCAGCCACACCTGCAGGCCATGCAGGCGCGATCCGCTCACCCGCAACGGCTCCGGCGTGCGCTCGATGTGGGCGATGGCTGCGCCTGACGTCATCCAGCTCACATCTCCCGCCTTGACGCACTGATCGCTGCCCAAGCTGTCCTTGTGCTGCAGTTCGCCTTCCAGCAGGTACGTCAGCGTCGACAGGCCGATATGCGGGTGCTGTCGGATATCCATGCCTGTGCCAGGCGGGTAATCCGTCGCAAGCATGTGGTCGAAGAACACGAATGGCCCCACGCTGCGGCAGCGCGCGGAGGGCAGGGGGCGAAGGATCGGCTGGCCTTCCACCGTTTCGGCGCGTGGTGTGAGGGTGAGCATGGTTCGGGTCTCGACAATCTGTCAGGGAGTGGTTGGAATCATAACGCGGGCGGGGCGAGGGGAGAATGTCAGGGTTGGCATGACCGATTTCCGTAGCGGGCACAGGGCTGTGGGAGGCAGCCTGTTGCGCGCTGCAGTCCGAAAACAGAAAAGGCGCCTCGAGAGGCGCCTTTTCAGTCTTGCACGGTCTTGCTTACGCGTTGTAGCGCTGCAGAACCAGTGTGGCGTTGGTGCCGCCGAAGCCGAAGCTGTTGCTCATGACGCGATCGAGCTTTGCGTCTTCCCGGGTTTCCAGCAGGATCGGCATGTCAGCGACTTTCGGGTCCAGCTCGTCGATGTTGGCGGAGCCGGCGATGAAGTTGTTCTCCATCATCAGCAGGCAGTAGATCGCTTCGTGAACGCCAGCGGCGCCCAGCGAGTGACCCGACAGGCTCTTGGTGGAGCTGATCGCCGGCGCTTTATCACCGAAGACTGCACGTACACCATTCATCTCCATTTCATCGCCGACCGGGGTCGAGGTGCCATGGGTGTTCAGGTAGTCGATCGGGCCATCAACGGTCGACAGGGCCATCTGCATGCAGCGGATGGCACCTTCGCCGCTCGGTGCGACCATGTCGTAGCCATCGGATGTCGCGCCGTAGCCGACGATTTCCGCGTAGATCTTCGCGCCACGTGCCAGAGCGTGTTCCAGCTCCTCGACCACGACCATGCCGCCGCCGCCGGCGATGACGAAACCGTCACGCTTGGCGTCATAGGCGCGGGAAGCCTTTTCCGGCGTCTCGTTGTACTGGGTCGACAGCGCGCCCATTGCGTCGAACAGGAACGACTGGCTCCAGTGTTCTTCTTCACCACCGCCTGCGAAGACGATGTCCTGCTTGCCCAGCTGGATCTGCTCGACAGCGTTGCCGATGCAGTGAGCGCTGGTGGCGCAGGCGGACGAGATGGAGTAGTTCACGCCCTTGATCTTGAACGGCGTGGCAAGGCAAGCGGAAACGGTGCTGCCCATGGTCCGCGTGACGCGGTAAGGGCCGACACGCTTGACGCCTTTTTCACGCAGGATGTCCAGCGCTTCCATCTGGTTCAGTGTCGATGCGCCGCCGCTGCCGGCGATCAGGCCGGTGCGCACGTTGGACACCTGCTCGTCGGTCAGGCCGGCGTCAGCGATGGCGTCTTTCATGGCCAGGTAGGCATAGGCTGCCGCATGGCCGACGAAGCGGTAGATTTTGCGATCGATCAGTTCTTCGAGGTTGAGGTCGATGGAGCCGGCAACCTGGCTACGCAGACCCATTTCGGCATATTCCGGCTGGAATTTGATGCCAGGGCGGTTGGCACGCAGGTTAGCGGTGACGGTGTCTTTGTCATTGCCCAAGCAGGAAACAATACCCAGACCAGTGATAACGACGCGGCGCATGCGATTACCCTTAGAAATTTTCAGTGGAAGTGAACAGGCCGACGCGAAGGCCTTCGGCACTGTAGATTTCGCGACCATCAACGCTCACGGTACCGTCGGCGATTGCCAGGACCAGTTTGCCGCGCATGGTGCGTTTGATATGGATGTTATAGGTGACTTTCTTGGCGGTCGGGAGAACCTGGCCGAAAAACTTCACTTCACCCGAACCCAGGGCACGGCCGCGGCCGGGGTTGCCTTGCCAGCCCAGATAGAAACCGACCAGTTGCCACATGGCGTCAAGGCCCAGGCAGCCCGGCATCACAGGGTCGCCTTCGAAGTGACAGGCAAAGAACCACAGGTCAGGATTGATATCGAGTTCGGCGACCAACTCACCCTTGCCGAACTTGCCGCCTTCTTCGCTGATGTGCGTAATGCGGTCAACCATCAGCATATTGGGGGCGGGCAGTTGCGCATTACCTGGGCCGAACAGCTCGCCACGACTGCAGCGCAGCAGGTCTTCCCGGGTAAAGGCGTGTTGTTTGGTCATGCGAGCTCCTCAATGATCTTGTGCGGCAGGTTGGGGCGCCACTGGCCCAAACGCCAGTCCTGGCGGACTAATTTGCCAGGACTATGTCCGGCAGCCTACTCATAGACTGTTGCGTTGTAGTGAAAGTCACAGGACAGGAGAAATCAAAGTACACCTGTGCACTGAATTTTGTCATTCGACCGCTGTTAAGGGTCGATCAGACGGTCAAGACTGCCGCAATTTAACATTTATCGCCAGTCGCAGGTGTTCGAAAGAATAGCCAGCGTCGCAAAACCTGCTGTAAATCAGCGTGTTTGAATGGCTTTGCCAGGTAGTCGTCCATGCCCGCCTGTAAACAGGCGTCACGATCACCCTGCAATGCGTTGGCCGTCAACGCGATGATCGGCAGTTGTTCAAGACCCTCCAGTTGCCGGATGCGACGTGTGGCTTCATAGCCGTCCATGACCGGCAGTCGGCAATCCATCAGGATCACACCATAATCTCCTGCGCTGGCCATGGTCACGGCCTGGGCACCATCGATGGCGATGTCCACCCGGCACCCCAGATTGTGCAGCATTGCCTGAACCACAGTTCGGTTCACCGGATTGTCTTCGACCAGCAGAACACTGGGCTCCTTGCCCGTAGCGTCCAGTGCCGACAGCGGCTGGCGACTATCGACGGGCAGTTGCCGTGAGATCGACAATGGGATCTGCAGGGTGAACAGCGAGCCCAGGCCTTCTTCGCTTTTCGCGTGCAGGTTGCCGCCCATGCGCTCGGCCAGGGTGCGTGCTATCGGCAGCCCAAGACCTGTTCCACCGTAGCGTCTGGAAATGGAGCTGTCGGCTTGCTGGAAGGCGTCGAACATGGATTCCAGCATGTCGGCATGAATACCGATCCCGCTGTCCTGAACGGTGCAGGTAAACATCAACCGGTCGTCATCGTTCAGGCTCCAGCTTGCCTTGATGCAGACGCTGCCTTCTTCAGTGAACTTCAGCGCGTTGCCGATCAGGTTGACCAGAATCTGCCGGATGCGCGTCGGGTCACCAATGACTGTCAGCGATTCCAGACCGGGCTGGACGTGCAAATCAAGCTGCAGGTTGCGCTGCTGTGCGTTGTGATTGAAGGCGTGGGTGGATGCGTTGACCAGTTCGGCCAGATTGAACGCAATGCCTTCCATCTGCAGCGCATCGCGTTCGATGCGCGAGAAATCGAGAATGTCGTTGATGACCCGTAACAGATGCTCAGTGGACTCGGTCGCGAGCGCAGCATATTCGCTCTGCTCGTCGGTCATGCGGGTCGTTTCCAGCAATTGCAGCATGCCCAGCACGCCGTTCATGGGCGTGCGCAATTCATGGCTCATCATCGCCAGAAAGTCGGACTTTGCACGGTTGGCCTGTTCCGCTTCCTCACGGGTCTGGATGAGCTGGGCCATGGAACGTTGCTGCTCCAGACTGGCCTTGTCCAGATTCGCTGCCAGATTATTGATGTGCCGCGCCAGTGCCCCCAGCTCGGCATCGTCACTGACCGGCAGCGGCGTCCGGTAATCTCCCTGCTGGATGGCCTTGAGGGCGTCCCCCATGCGGCTGATCGGGCGCGACAGGCTCAGCGCAAGGCGTCTGGCCAGAAGAAACGTGAACAACAGTGCGCACAGCGCCAGGATGCCGGCCTTGAGCAGGATTTCCTGCTGACGGCGGTTGAAGGCCTCGCTGGACATGCCGACCAGTACCCTGCCCAGATAATGGCTGGAGCCTGTTGTCGATATATGCGCGCCTGTGGCAGGAGCCTTTTGCACGACCAGATGCTGGGCACGCACCGGTGCCTGGAAAATTTCCATCTGACGGGGCTGGTGCTCGTTTTCCCGTGGTTGATCGATGTAGACCAGAACGGTGTTGGAGCTGTCCTGAATTTCCACGTAGCGAACGCTGGGCATGGACAGCGTGGCGCGCATAAGGCCCTTGAGGCTTTCAGTGTCGCCGACCAGCAGCCCGGGCTCGGCTGCAGGTGCCAACTGGTTGGCGATCAACTGGCCGGTGTGATTGAGCTCCTGGCGCAGATCCTGAATGCGCACGAACGTGAAGAAGCCAATCAGCAGCACGGTCAACAGCAGGGCCGGGCCAAGGCTGATCATTTGCGTGCGGGTATTGATGTCCCAGTGACGAAACGTCATCGCCAGCCCCGGTGGGCAGGGGACTGTCCCTGAAAGTCGATAAATGCATCCATGCCGGTGCGCTCGCTGGTTCGTATCAATGCATCAGTGGCATCGGTCTGGCTGCGCAGGAGGCGATGTTCACGATAATGCATGCAGTGTGTGCGCATGTTAACCGAGATGGCTGCCGTTTCCAGACTCCTTATTACTTGCTGACAGGCTCTGGCGCGTTTGACGCTGGCCGACGACGCAACGCTCCGTATAATGCCGACATCGCCAATCAGTGGCCCAGGATGGAATGATTTATGACCACGCAGCAGCCTGTAGCGGTTCTTGGTGGCGGCAGCTTTGGCACCGCCATCGCAAATCTTCTGGCCGAAAACGGTCACCAGGTTCGCCAGTGGATGCGTGATCCCGAGCAGGCGGAGGCCATCCGCATCAATCGTGAAAACCCACGCTACCTCAAGGGCATCAAGGTCCGGGCTGAAGTGGAGCCTGTGACCGATCTGGCCGCAACGCTTGAAGGCAGCGAGCTGATCTTCGTCGCGTTGCCCTCCAGTGCCCTGCGCGGTGTGCTTTCACCTCACGTCGAATGCCTGAGCGGCAAGATGCTGGTGAGCCTGACCAAGGGTATCGAAGCGCAGACCTTCAAGCTGATGAGTCAGATTCTCGAAGAGATCGTGCCGCAGGCGCGTATCGGCGTGTTGTCCGGCCCGAATCTGGCGCGGGAAATCGCCGAGCATGCGTTGACGGCCACTGTGGTCGCCAGCGAAGACGAGGCGCTGTGTCAGCAGGTGCAGGCTGTTTTGCATGGTCGTACATTTCGGGTTTACGCCAGCGCCGACCGGTTCGGTGTCGAGCTGGGCGGGGCACTGAAAAACGTGTACGCGATCATCGCCGGTATGGCTGTGGCGCTGGACATGGGCGAAAACACCAAGAGTATGCTGATCACACGCGCCCTTGCCGAAATGACCCGCTTTGCCGTTGCTCAGGGTGCCAACCCGATGACCTTTCTGGGGCTGGCCGGGGTCGGCGACCTGATCGTGACCTGTTCGTCACCCAAGAGCCGCAATTATCAGGTCGGGTTCGCGCTGGGCCAGGGTCTGACCCTGGAGGAGGCGGTCACGCGTCTGGGCGAGGTCGCAGAAGGGGTGAACACCCTCAAGGTGCTCAAGGTCAAAGCCCAGGAGGTGCAGGTCTACATGCCACTGGTCGCGGGCCTGCATGCCATCCTTTTCGAAGGTCGTACGCTCAATCAGGTGATCGAGGCGCTGATGCGCGCCGAGCCCAAGACGGACGTCGACTTCATTTCAATCACGGGCTTCAATTGAAACCACGTCAGCCGGGAGAAGGATCTTGAACCAGTCGAACACCCAGAAGAACGAATCCATCGCGCTGCGCATCCTCTGGATGCTGCTGTTCATCATTGTATGGCAGGTCGCAGAAGTGATGTTGGCAGGCGTGGTCATTGTGCAACTGGGCTATCGCCTGATCTACGGCGCACCCAGCGGCAGCCTCATGAACTTTGGCGACAGCCTCAGCCAGTTTCTGGCTCAGATCGGCCGTTTCGGCACCTTCCATTCGGATCAGAAGCCCTGGCCGTTCGCTGACTGGCCGACGCCACGTGCCCCGGAGGGCGAAGCTGCGCATTGTGTTGCCCCGGCGCCGCATCCGGTGCGTGACGAGGAGCCGAAGCTATGAAGGTCTGGGTGTTGCGCCACGGCGAAGCCCAGTCCCGGGCGCGCAGCGATGCCGAGCGGGAACTGACCGATCATGGTCGAGAAGAAGTGCTCAAGAGCGCCGTTCACCTGAGCGACAAGCCGTTGCAGAAAATACTCGCCAGCCCTTATGTCCGCGCGCAGCAGACAGCCGGGCTGGTTCACAAGTCGCTGGGCTTCGATGACGCGGTCGTGACCGTGCCATGGCTGACACCGGACAGCGATCCGCGTGAGGTTCTGGAGCAACTCGCGTCGCTGACTGTCGACGAAGTCCTGCTGGTCAGCCATCAGCCTTTGGTCGGTGCCCTGATCGGGCTGCTGGCCCACGGCAGTTACCAGCATGCCGAACCGATGAGCACGGCCAGCCTTGCCGAGCTTGAAGGCGATCATGTGCTCGCAGGTGGCATGAACCTCAACAGTATTCGCCACGTGTGAGCGGACTGACAAGTCGGCCGCTCGCCCTGTGAAAAACCAGCGTCACCCCATCATAAAAAGGACTGAACATGAGTGTATGGCGTGTCACCCCGGATATCGATGCCCTGATGAAGGCGCAGAAGAACACCATCGGCGAAGTGCTTGATATCCGCTTCGAAGCCTTCACGGACGACTCCCTGACCGCCAGCATGGTGGTCGATCAGCGCACCCATCAACCCTTCGGCCTGCTGCACGGTGGCGCGTCGGTGGTGCTTGCCGAATCACTGGGTTCGATGGCCAGTTACCTGGTTGTGGATCCGGGCAAGTTTTTCTGCGTTGGGCTTGAGGTCAACGCCAACCACCTGCGCGGCGTGCGGTCCGGACGCGTCACAGGCGTGGTAAAGCCGGTGCACCTCGGCCGTACCACCCATGTCTGGGACATTCGAATCACCACTGACGAAGGCAAGCTGAGCTGTATCTCGCGGCTGACCGTCGCGGTGGTACCCCATGGGCAGGAACCGCCAGCTCGTTGATGGATGCGGGCTGCTGACACTTCGGCCTATGGATGGCCGGAGTGACACCTTCGATGGCAGTTCCAATCGTTGTCGTGGCTACGCGAGGGTGCGCACAATTGCTACTCGTCCGGTCCCTGAGTCTCTCGGCATGCCCCAGCCTGTGTTCTTCGCCCACGCCAACGGCTTTCCTTCGGCCACCTACGGCAAGCTGTTCGCTGCGCTGGGGCCTGAATATGCAGTGGCACATCTGGAACAGCATGCCCATGATCCGCGTTTTCCCGTGGACGACAACTGGCGGAATCTGGTTGACGAACTGATCCATCATTTGCGAGAGCAGGCCGAGCCGGTGTGGGGCGTGGGCCATTCGCTGGGCGGGCTGTTGCACCTGCATGCCGCCCTGCGTTGTCCCGAGCTTTACCGAGGGGTGGTGATGCTCGATTCGCCGGTACTGGGGCTGGCTGATCAGTTGTTTATCCGTGCTGCCAAACGCCTGGGGTTTATTGACCGGATCACGCCTGCGGGGCGAACGCTGGGGCGTCGCGAGGCCTTTGCCGATCTGGAATCGGCCCGGGCCTATTTTTCCAGCAAGACGCTGTTTCGCCGGTTCGACCCGGAATGTCTGGACGCCTATCTGCAGCACGGCCTGCAACAGGATGGCGAGCAGTTGCGCCTGCGCTTCGATCCGGCCACCGAGATCAGCATTTATCGCAGTATTCCGCACACCAGCCCCGTTCCGTCGCGTCAGCTCAAGGTGCCGCTGGCAATGGTGCGTGGCAAGCACAGCCGTGTGATCATGCCGCACCATGGCTATCTGGCCAGGCGCATGCGTGAAGGCGAATACCTGTCGATGCCGGGAGGGCACATGTTTCCACTGGAGCGGCCGGATGAAACGGCGCAGTTGCTCAAATCGCTGTTCATGCGCTGGGATGAACGCAATGCAAGACGTCTCGCACAGAAGAGCTTGGCATGACCTGTGCTGTCGAGGAGGTACGACTGAGCCTTGGGCACATTGAGCTTGCTGCGCATCTGTTCGGCCCCGAAGACGGACTGCCGGTCATCGCGTTGCATGGCTGGCTCGACAACGCCAACAGCTTTGCCCGGCTTGCCCCGAAGCTTGACGGCCTGCGTATCGTGGCACTGGATCTGGCCGGGCACGGTCACTCCGATCACCGACCGGCAGGTGCCGGGTACGCGTTGGCCGATTATGTGTTCGACGTCCTTCAGGTCGCCGAGCAGTTGGGCTGGTCGCGCTTCGCGCTGCTCGGGCATTCGTTGGGGGCAATCATTTCGGTCATGCTGGCTGGCGCGCTGCCTGAGCGGGTTACTCGGCTTGCGTTGATCGACGGCCTGATTCCTCTGACCGGCGAGGCTGACTCTGCCGCTGAACGAATGGGCACTGCGCTGCAGGCGCAATTGGCGCTGCCCGGCAAGAAAAAACCGGTTTATCAGAATCAGGACCGGGCCATTCAGGCGCGCATGAAGGGTGTGGTGGCGGTCAGTCGCGAGGCCGCCGAGTTGCTGGCGCAGCGCGGGCTGATGCCGGTGCCGGGCGGATACACCTGGCGCAGCGACAGTCGCCTGACGCTGCCTTCTGCGACGCGTCTGACGCACGAGCAGGCCATGGCGTTCATCGGTAATGTGCGCTGTCCGACACACCTGGTCATTGCCCGCGAAGGCATGTTAGCGAAAAAATACGGCCTGATCGAACGCTTGCCTTTCGGCATTGAAACCTTGCCGGGCGGCCATCATCTGCACCTGGATGACGAGGAGGGCGCGTGCGCTGTTGCACGCTGTTTCAATCGCTTCTTCGCTGCTTCTTGACTTGCGGTCGGCAACTGCCGACGCTGGGCAGGTTGAAACAGGAGCCAACCACGATGGACCAATCCTCCACTCTGCAAGATTGCCTTGTCGGCAATGCCCCTCGCGCTTTCCTTTCGTCCGCCTGCCAATGAGAGCACTCATGCGTGTATCAAGTGTTCCATTCGTTGCATTCCTTGCGTTGGTCTTCAGTGCCATGACCAGTGCTGCCGACGTGCCCGGCAGTCAGGATTTGCAGATTCTGCCGCGTCTGGCTGACTCGGAAATCGTCGACTATCGCCCCCGCGCCGAACTCGAACGTGTCTACCCGATGGGCTCGATCCGCAAGATCAGCGGCCAGCTGCGGTTCGACGGTCAGGTCAGTGCGCGAGGCAACCTGACCTCGGTCACCTATCAACTGCCTGCCGAACACGCGTCCGACGATGCCTTCACTGCTGCACGTGAAGCCTTGCAACAGCAGGGGGCCGAGTTGCTGTTCTGGTGCCAGGCCCGCGACTGTGGCGAAAGCAGCCTGTGGGCCAACGAGGTGTTCGGCAACTCCAAGTTGTACGGCGCCGATGACCGGCAAGCGTATCTGCTGTTGCGTCTTGCTGAACCCAATACGGATACGCTGGTTGCGCTTTACAGCATCACGCGAGGCAATCGCCGTGCCTATCTGCATGTCGAGCAGTTCGAATCAGTCGCGCCGCTGGGTGATCTGCTGCCGACCTCGGCCACCTTGCTGCGCCAGCTCAAGAGCACTGGCAAACTGGATCTGCCAAGGCTCAGTGGCGAACCTCAAGAGGCCTGGGTGACGTTGATCTCGCGCGGGCTCAACCTCGACAGCACCTTGCGTGCCACCGTTTCCGGGACCAGCGCGGATGCATGGCGCGATGCGCTGATCGCCAGGGGTGTCCGTGCTGCGCGACTGGAGACCGGCAGTGCCGATATAAAGGGCGTGTCCATCGAGGTGATTCGCTAGCATTCCATGTTCTGCCCATGACGAATACGGCTGACGCCAGCCGTGTTCGTCTTTATGCTCGCCACTTCCGATTCCTTCTCGCAGGCCCTTCATGTTCAACAATGATCGTCTACTGGTTCAGATCCTGCTGCTGGCCCTGTTCGGCGCTTGCCTGTGGGTGATGGCGCCGTTCTGGTCGGCACTCGTCTGGGGCGCGGTGCTGGCGTTTGCCAGCTGGCCGCTGATGCGCCTGCTGACGCGCTGGTTCAAGGGGCGAGAATCGCTGGCCGCATTGGTCATGAGTCTGTGCTGGCTGCTGTTGGTGGCCGCGCCGCTGGTATGGCTGGGTTTCAACCTGGCTGATCACGTGCGTGATGCCACGGCGTTTGTCAAAGATGTTCAGGTCGACGGTCTGCCGGATCCTCCCACCTGGCTGGCTGGCATTCCGATCGTGGGTGAGCGGCTGGTGGGGTTCTGGACCACCATCGATCAGCAGGGCGCGGCGTTCATGACCACGGTCAAACCCTATCTGGGTGAGGTCGGCAACTGGCTGCTGGCGCGCAGTGCGCAGATCGGCGGCGGTATTCTCGAGCTCACCCTGAGCATCGTCTTTGCGTTTTTCTTCTACCGCGACGGCCCGCGTCTGGCGGCCTTCGTCCTCAGCCTGCTGGAGCGTTTGATCGGTGATCGGGCCCAGTATTATCTGGATCTGGTCGCCGGTACGGTGCAGCGCGTGGTCAACGGTGTGATTGGCACCGCCGCTGCCCAGGCTGTGCTGGCGCTGATCGGTTTCCTCATCGCGGGCATTCCCGGCGCGCTGGTGCTGGGTATTCTGACCTTCCTGTTCAGCCTGATCCCCATGGGCCCGCCGCTGGTCTGGCTGCCTGCCACCGCCTGGCTGGTCTGGCAGGGCGAGTACGGCATGGCCATATTCCTCGGCATCTGGGGTATGTTCGTCATCAGTGGCGTGGATAACGTGCTCAAGCCGTACCTGATCAGCCGGGGCGGCAACCTGCCGTTGGTGATTGTGCTGCTGGGCGTTTTTGGCGGGCTGCTGGCGTTCGGCTTCATCGGCCTGTTCATCGGGCCGACGTTGTTGGCGGTGGCTTATAGTCTGTTGACGGATTGGGTCGGCAGCGAGCGGGCGCGAACGCCGCGTTGAATGGACGCTTGCGCAGGTCAGTGACGTCGCAGGGCCAGAATCTGCGGCGTCCGGGTCTCAATGACGTGGCAAGTTCAGCACCGCCGTCAGTCCCCCACCCGGCGTCTGCTCCAGCGACAATTCCCCCCCGATGCGTCGTGCGGCTTCGCGGGCGATGGTCATGCCCATGCCGACGCCACCGGAGTTGCGATTGCGCGAACCTTCCAGTCGATAAAAGGGCTCGAACACGCTTTCATGCAGCTCAGGCGCAATGCCGGGGCCATGATCGACGACCGAAATCTTGACCCGGTCAGCGCCGTCCTCGATCACGATCCGGGCGCTGCCTGCATAGCGCAGGGCATTGTCGACCAGGTTCTGCAGACATGAGCGCAGCGCCATGGGTTGGGTTTTCAGCGACTTGCACTGGCCTTCGTACTGAACGTCATCGCCATTGTCCTGCGCGTTTTCAGCGTGTGACTCGATCAGCGCCTGCAAATCCAGCTGCTGCAGGACTTCGGTTCTGCGGTGTTCGTTGAGGTAGGCCAGGGTCGCGTCGAGCATGTTGATCATGTCGTTGAGGTCCTGGGTCATCTGCCCAAGTAGCCTCGGCTCCTCGATCTGTTCGACACGCAGCTTGAGCCGCGACAGGGGGGTGCGCAGATCATGAGAGACCGCTGCCAGCATTCGCCCGCGTTGCTGCATCTGCTCGCGGAGCTTGTGTTGCATCAGGTTGAAGGTCTGCGCGGCCTGACGTGCTTCTCGCGGGCCGGAAATCTCCAGCGGCGGGCTGTCAAGGTTTTCACTCAACCGTTCGGCCGCTTCGCTCAATCGCTGCACAGGACGGCTCAGGGCCTTGGCGCCATACCACGCTGCGATGATCAGGGTAATGAACTGAAAGATCAGGGGAACGATAGGACCGCCCAGTAGTGGTGGTCTGGGCGGTCTGCGTCGCTCGTCCGGATAATCCGGGCTGCTCTGATCGTGCTGAGCAGAAGACTCGCCCCCTGGTGGAGACTGCATCGGGTGCATGCCGTAATTCATGAACCAGATGAACGCCAGCAGGTGCGCCAGCAGGATGGCCAACAGCGCGCCGCCGAACAGGCGGGCGAAGAGCGTATCGAACCTGCGGATCAACCCAGGTCCCTGGCATCGAACAGATAGCCTTCGCCGCGTACGGTCTTGATCAGTTGCGGGTTCTTCGGATCGTCAGCCAGTTTCTGGCGCAGACGCGAGACCAGCAGGTCGATGCTGCGATCAAACGCCTCGATCGAGCGGCCTCGGGCGGCATCCAGCAATTGCTCGCGGCTCAGCACACGATGCGGACGCTCGAGAAACACCCGCAGCAGCCGAAATTCGGCGTTCGACAGTGGCACCACAAGGCCGTCAGGCGCGATCAACTGGCGCAGCACGCTATTCAAGCGCCAGTTGTTGAAGCGAATCGTGCTGCGCTGATCGCTGCGTTCATCGCGAACCCGACGCAGGACTGTCTGGATGCGTGCTACCAGTTCGCGGGGCTCGAACGGCTTGGCCATGTAGTCGTCTGCACCCAGTTCCAGGCCGATGATTCGGTCGGTGGGTTCGCAGCGGGCGGTCAGCATCAGGATAGGGATGTCCGAGGTGCTGCGTAGCCAGCGGCACAGCGACAGGCCGTCTTCGCCGGGCAACATCAGGTCCAGCACGACTACGTCGAAGCTTTCTTCGCTAAGGGCAAGACGCATCTGGGCACCGTCAGTCACGCCGCGTGCCTGAATATTGAAGCGCGTCAGGTAATCGCACAGCAGTTCACGGATCGCCACGTCGTCATCGACGATCAGGGCGCGCACTGCCCAGCGCTGCTCGGGGGCGGTAGTGTCGGATGAATTCTCGGTGAATGCCTGCATAGTGCCTGTGCTGCCTGTTGATGCTGCCATGGTTGGCTGCTGTTGATGATTCAGGCTCCCGTCATACCGATTCGCCGGGAGGCGCGGCGAGAGGGTGGCGCTTCTGATTGTCAGCGGCATGTCGGGAATGTATCTGAGTTGATACACCTCAGAATTCTTACCTCATTTCTGTGCCTGCACCTAGCGTTTCCAACAGTATCGACAACACCGCTGTCCACGTTAAATGGCGTCTGTACGGCCGCGCAACCGCAGTGTTGCCGCGTGCCGGCAGGTCGCCTTCTCGGTCATGAAAAGTCCGTTCAGGCCCATGTGTCATTGCCCGTCGGTCCGGCGGGTCTTCGTCAGGGAGACGCATTGATGACTGTATCCAAACCTCAACCCGAACCGACCGCCGCTGAGCAGGCGCGGCAGTCCTATCGAAAAAAACGTTCCGAGGGCTCACAGAAAAAGGTGGGCCTGGATCAGCCCGACATCGACGGTGTGCTCGGGTTTATTGATGGAGATGAAAGGTACCTTTGGCCCAGAACTCAGTGGGGAAACGACTGGACGATCAGGGTTCCGAACTCTGTACAGCTGAATCCTTATGAACAACTGCATTTCATCATGAATGGAAATCGACTGGATATTGTCAATCTGCCTGATCCAGTGACCCCTGAACATCGCGAATATGTGATACCCGCAGATAAATTCGAATCCGAAGGCATCTATGAGATTGAATATCTGCACGCAAATAGTGATGGCAACATAATTGGTTCGGCTTCCCGGTCAGTGACTGTCGACCATACGGCGCCCAACGGAAACATTCCCGGGCAGGCTCCCGGCTTGCCGCAAGACGTCATTGATAATGGCCTTACACTGGCGTATTTCGATGCTCATGCGACGCTTGATATCAGTATCCCTCGTACCAGCGATATCATTGCCGGGGATGATATTCGATTGTATTGGGGGGCGGTCGGTCCAAAAAGCATGGCCGATCCGATAGACCACATCGAATCCATTACCGTCTCAAAGGATCAAGCCTTGCCAGGAGCTGGTGACCCGGTCATAAGCCTTGACGCTGATCTCGTCAAAACGCTTCAGGATGGCTCGATCGCAGTGCTTTATCGCTATGTCGATCGAACCGGCAACCTGGGTCAGCCCTCAAGGTGGCAGGAGATCTACGTTGATCTTGATCCGTCGCCGGAAAGTCTTGTGGCGCCGCTGGTACCGCTGGCAGATGATGGTTTGATCGATCGTGCCGACGCGCGTCTGGGCGTGTACGTGGAAATTCCCGCGCCGGGTTACGGCAACCCGCAACCAGGCAAGGACATGATTGAGGTCAATTGGGAAAACACCAGGGTTCCAGCGGTGCCTCTGTCAACCTTTCCGATGTCGATTTTCATTGACTGGCCTACGTTGTCGGCAGAAGGAGCGCTGGACGCGCGCAGCTTCAAAGTGAGTTATAGCGTGGTCCGGGGCGCTGCCAAGACAAAATCTCCGGAAATTGACATCTCTGTGGATTTCACCGTGGCAGGTGTCAATCCAGATCCGGATCCGGATCCCGAAGGGCCTGATCCGATAAATGACAAGCTGCCACCGGTGGTCATCAAGAGCCGCGGGCCTGTAGATAACGAGCTAAGCGAGGAGGACAAGGGGCAGGATGCCAAGGCGCTGGTGACGCCAAATCCTGTGATCGCCGGACAGAGCCTGCGTCTGTTCTGGGGGGCGCTGATACCTCATGTCGATGAGGTGGTTATTACCGACCCGCCCGCCGATCCCGTTGAGTTCACAGTGCCTTGGGACAAAATCCAGCAAGGTGGCTACAACGAACAATTACCGGTCTATTACAGCACCTGGAATGGCGTCAACGAGCAACAATCCCCGCGTACCCTGGTAAAGGTGACTATCGTCGAGTCGGAAGAACTCGCCGATGTAGAGTTTCCAGACCGGTATTCCGGAGGAAATCCGGCCATTCCGGTGATCAACTGCTGCTCGAAACCCTGGGACGGAATCAAAGCCAGGATCCCGGGGGATCGGGTGAGTTTCGAAGTGGGTAACACGGTTGATGTCAGCTGGCAGGCATACGATGACTCGCAAGGTAACTCGCCTATTCCTGGAACGGCCTATTCGGCGCCCACTGTAACGCTGGATGACGACGCAGTGAGAAACGGTTTTACCATCACGGTGCCTTATACCGATTACATCGAGCCCATCGTGACGCGTGGCAGTGGCCGCGTCACCTATGTGTTGAAGAAATCGCCAACCCAGATAAGTGTCAAATCGACCCTGGTCGTTGTAACGCGCGTACTGCCAGGCGAGTTAAACCTGTGCACACGGGAAGAACCGGGAGTTTGCGATATCCCCGATCTCGCTGAATGACGGCCTGCGACGCGGCGTGACGATTGAACTGTAGTGAATACGGCAATACCTGAGGATTGTTGGGGGTGGGTATTGCCGATTTTGATTCAAAGGGTCGCGAAATCGAGGCGTCCATCCTTTCTGTTGCGGGCTACCCGATTTAACTAAGCCGATGAACTTATAGTTCAAAACGTTCTGTTGCGTTGAATTCCAGGCTTTAAACTTAGAGGCTGACGGCATTATTACGTAGGACGAGTCCTACAATAACATCAGATTGGTCTTGCATAAGTTTGAGGTGCAAGCATGTAGTCTGCGCGGCCGCTCACTTATGAAGGGCCCGGCTGGCATTACCCGATGCGTATCAGCCGCCCATGGCCTCAAGGATATTATGTATGTCGATCGCCGATTTGTTCATTCGTCGCCCCTTGCCGGCTGCGATCAACCTGACGTCGCTCTTGCCGGTTTTTCTCTTCAGCCATACGGCGCTGGGTGCCACTATTCCAGTCAAGGGCGTTCTGGACATTGATCGACTCAGCAATAGTAATAACTACATCGTGACCGAGGGGGGAACGCTGAATGTCAAAGGTGGAACCCAGCACGGCTCGGTCATTGTGCGGAACTCCACCTTGACGATGACCGCCGGATCCTCGATCGAGTACGCCGATTTGTCGTTCGGCTCATCGTTTACGATGACAGGCTCGACGGTCAGAAGCGGAACGACGTTGAACGAAAGCCAGGGAACGATCGTCGACAGTACATTGCTCAACAGCACGGGTAGCGGCCTTTCCCTTATAAGGCAGTCAAGCAATACCTTCGGCTCGACCGTGACCCTGACCAACAGCACCAGCACTGGCGTGACTGCCGGGGCTTCGGTGACGCACTTCAGCCTGCTCAATTTGCAGAACTCGACGTTGACCGGCAACGGTACCAGCGGTTTGGGCCTGCGACTGATTGCAGGCGCGGCCGAGGCGAGCGGCAGTAGCATTACCGGTACTAAGCAGGGTGTGCTGGTCGTCGCAGAACAGGGTTACAGGGAGGGTTCGTTGAGCCTCGACGCCAGCCAGGTGACGGGGGAGGCCGGTGCTGCGATAAGGGTCGCACAATCGAACCCGACAAGCGCTCTACCCATCGCCGTCATCAATGTGAATAACGGTTCCACCTTGACGGGCGGCAACGGAAATATCCTCGAAACCGCGGACGGGTCGCACGCTACCCTGAACGTCAACGACAGCCGCCTGAACGGTAATGTCCAGGTTGATGCCAGCAGTACGGCCACCGTCAATCTGAACCAGAGTAGCCTCACGGGCGATATCGTTGCCGAGTCCGGCGGTACGGCCAATGTGCGACTGGACAACGGCTCTCTACTGACCGGTCGTCTTGAAAACACTCGCAGTGTAGCTGTCGGCAACGGGTCGCAGTGGACGATGGTCGACAACGGCAACGTCGAAAACCTCGTGATGAACGGCGGTGCCGTCCAGCTCGGCGAGGCTGCCGCGTTTTACACCCTTTCGGTCGCCAATCTGTCTGGCTGCGGCACCTTCAGGATGGATGTGGACTTCGGCGGGGCGCAAACCGATTTTATCGACATCACTGGCAGCGCGACGGGCAGCCACCAGTTGCTGGTCGGCAGTACTGGCAGCGATCCGATTACCGACACCAGTCTGCATGTGGTACATGCTCAAGCGGGTGATGCCAGTTTCGCGCTGGTCGGCGGACGCGTGGACCTGGGCACCTGGTCTTATGACCTGATCAAGCAGGGCGACAACGACTGGTATCTGGACGCTACTACCCGCACGATCGGTCCTGCACCGCAGACAGTTCTGGCCCTGTTCAACGCCGCACCTACCGTGTGGTACGGCGAGTTGAGCAGTCTGCGCACACGTATGGGTGAGCTGCGCGCCAATGGTGGGCGCTCAGGCGTCTGGATGAGGTCTTACGGCAATAAATTCAATGTGGCCAATGCATCCGGCTTCGGCTACAAACAGGTGCAGCACGGAACTGCTTTGGGAGCGGACGGCAGCATACCGACCTCTAACGGGCAATGGCTGGCAGGCGTGATGGCTGGGCAAAGCACGTCCGACCTGGATCTGGATCTGGGAGCCAACGGCAAGGTTGACAGTTATTACGTGGGCGCCTACAGCACTTGGCTGGACAGCCAGAGCGGCTATTATCTGGACGGCGTGATCAAGCTCAACCGCTTCAATAACAAGGCGCGAGTGAATCTCAGTGATGGTACGCGCACCAAGGGGGACTATAGCAATTCCGGCGTTGGTGCGTCCGTTGAGTTTGGGCGTCACATCAAACTGGACGGCAGCTATTACGTCGAGCCCTACACCCAACTGATCGGGGCATTCATCGAAGGCAAGGATTACGACTTGGATAACGGTCTGCGTGCCGAGGGTGATTCGACCCGCTCGCTGTTGGGCAAGGTGGGTGTCACGACAGGGCGCAACTTCGATATGGGACAGGGCCGGATCGTTCAGCCATACCTGCGCGTCGCGCTGGCACATGAGTTCGTCAAAAGCAACGAAGTGAAAGTGAACGACAACCGGTTCGACAATGACATTTCCGGTTCACGCGGTGAGCTGGGAGCTGGCGTCGCCGTTGCGTTTTCCGAGCGGCTGGAGGCGCACATGGACTTCGAATACAGCAATGGCAGCAGCATTGAGCAGCCTTGGGGTGCCAACGTCGGACTCAGGTACAACTGGTAATTCGCCAGAAATTTCTACCGCATCCAAAGGGAAGGCCAGCAGGTCTTCCCTTTTTTCGTATGTCTCTCATCGACGACCTAGCAGATCTGCCAGTGTTTACGACACGGGTCAGCGTGTTAAATCTGGATCTTGAAGAATTGATGCCGATTTCATGACGCTATGAAACGGATGGTGAGGGTGCACATGACCGACTCCACTCCAAAGCAAGAACTCGCGTTGCCCGTTGTCGCCGATTTGATAGCTGACGATTCCCGATGGGACGAAACGGGTCTGCTGCCCGCCAGCATGGCGAGCTCGCCCTTGCGGATCGAAGTGCCTGCCTGGGGATACACCCCCAAGCCCAATGAGCTTTTTTATCTCAACATATTCTGGGATGAAAAGCTGCTTGACACACGAGAGCTGGATGGCGGGGTGCCTGCCTTGCCTGCAAATGACCTGATCTTCGACATACCTGTTGCGCATTTGACCCAAGGGGCGCATGAGCTTCATTACGTGGTGGTCAATTCAGATGGCAACTCCAACGATTCGTTGAGACAGATCGTTACGGTGGATGTGATCGCCCCTGTACTGAACGCCGCCTACGGCCAGTTGGAGTTCGAGACTGCGTCTATCACAGAACAGTATCTGCACGACCACGACAATAACGTCATTGGCATTGTGCCTGTTTACAGTGGCGGCAAGGCAGGTGATGTAGTGACTTGGTACTGGAGCGAAAATGCCTTCAATTTCAGTGACGCTGATGTGGTTTCAACCAGGATCCTGGAGCGAGAAGAAGTGGGCAAGCCGGTCGCGCTCGCGTTTGGTGGTGACATGATTCTGTCGCGCCAGGACGGAACGCGTTACGCGTTTTACAGACTCCGCGATCGGGCGGGCAATCTCAGCCCGTATTCCCACGCCTTTGAACTTGAGGTCAAGGCCCAGCCTGCACCTCGCGTACTGCCTCCCCCGAGAGTCACACAAGCAACTGGCTCGGCAGCAACCAGCACGCTCAACCCGATACATGCCATCCACGGCGCCACGGTAACAATACCTGACGACGCCGTGATCCGTGCCGGAGAAACAGTCTCGGTGCAGTGGGCGGAGCCAGAGAACGTGGGTTCCTATCTCACGTCAAAGGAGGATGCGAGGGCGTTCACCATCCCGTCCACCTGCATCGCGCAGCACTTCGGAAAATCAATTCCGGTCTATTACGAGGTGCATGAAAGCGGTGTTGCGGATCCTCACGTTTCGAACACTCACACCTTGAAGGTGTCGACGATCAGCGGCTTTCCCGTGGTGCAGTGCGACAAGGTTTCGGGCGGGCGTTTGAGTCTGGGCAGCATTGCAGATGGCGGAAGGGCCCTTTTTACGCTGGGTAGCTGGCCGTTCATGGACACCAGCCAATTCATCAACATTCAGGTCATCGGCCTGAGCGTCGGAGGACAGAACCTGACCATTGATGTCTTGAAAGAGTCTTCTGTCCCCCATGTCGCCGATACCATCGATGTCGGGCACATCACCAAAACCGACCTGCAACGTTTCAAGACAGGTGGTCTGCTGGAAGTGCGCACGAAGGTGAGTTTCGATGAGAAAGTCAGCTGGCTGCCATTCGGGTCGCTGAGGCCGACGCTGTCCAACTGATCCGGAAAGTCGGCTATCGAGCGCTCACCACTACCGGTAGGTCATCGTGAAACTGAGCGCTCCTTTTGCCAGCCCCGGACGAATCTCGCTTCTGGTATGGGTCTGGTAGAAACGGGCATTGAAATTGAGCGTGGTGCTGCCCGGCATAATCGTGACCAGAGGTACTTCTGCCTGCAGCTCCATCGGCGTAACACCATCTGCCTTGAGGATCTGAATCCCCATGCCCTCTGCTCCCGAATCGCTCGTCAGGCTGAAAATGCCGTTGCTGGCCGGCCCAATAGGTGTTGAGCCATTGACGCCGTCCAACTCGATGTGTGCGGTGCTCACGAACGCGCCGCTGGCATCGGTCTCGCAATTGCTCAGGGCAATGCTGAAAGGAACCGGGGGAGTGGTAAAGCCTGGTCCTGTAAAGTCCGAGCTGTCCCATTCACCCAGTTGTACCGGATCTGCACTGACCGGGTTGCTGCCTACAGTGCACTGAGCCTGGATGATGGTGCCGACCAGTCCATATCTCATGATCCTGCCCAGCGTCGTGACGCTGCCGGACCAGAGTTCGCCACCGTCCAGTTGATGCGGGCCAGGCGGGATCGGTCCGGTCTTCACCAGTGTGATCACATTAGTCAGGTACGTCATGCTGAGCGAAGTCAGCATGTGCTGGTGGTCGTTGATGCCGAGGTAGGGCACCGTCGGATTTCCCCCCACCGGTAAGAAGCAATTGGCGCAAGGGCCAAACGGGGTAGTGAACGGATAACCCAGTTTGATCCTGACACCAACGCCTGGAATATTGGTTTGCACTATTTTGCCGGTTACATCTTCACCATTGATCGGGTCGATTACGCCCGGAAAGATCGGTGCAGTTGCGACCGCGTTGAATTCGAGAAGCACCGTGCCGTTGTTGCCACAGGCGGCGTGCAGGTTGGCAAGATCAGTGCTTCTCGCGCTCATGTCCACCGTACCGATAACGCTGCCGATGCGTGCATCCCGGGGGATATACAGCGTGCCGATGTCGCGACGGAAGTCTTTGATTCCAGGGGTGGAAACCCAGTAACAATCGTTGTTGGGGTTTTGCTTTTGCGGTTGTGCCTGGACGTTGGCACCGTAGAGGACACCAAGGGCGATCAGGCCCCGTGTCAGGCGCTTCATTGGGTCGTTCATCAAGTATTCCTTGGCGGCGGGCGGTTTGACGGTGTCGGTTGCGTGGCGATCAGGTGCAGGTCAGCTCTTGCAAGCGGTAGCCATCGGTCTGCGGCATGCTTGCTGGATCAATGTGCAGTTGGCATTGCGGCTCGCCTTGTTCGCCCCAGCGCACGTCAAGGGTCTGCGGTCGGGCGTCAGTGGCGATCAGGACCTGTCCACCCTGGCCGGCAATTCCCAGCGGCTTTCCGGTTGCATCGCTGATCCGGGCTCCGAATGGCAACGGCTGACCCCCGGCGGTCCGGGCGGTAATGATCAGTCGCGAGACCGTACGGGCAGCGAAGGTGGTCTTGATCACGGCCCCGCGTGTGGGAACCACTTGAGCGCTGCCGTTTTCGATTTCAACTTCCGGGCCGAGCTGATCGGTCTGCAGAGCAATCTGGTTGTACCTGTAGGGGCGCAGATAGGGGACCAACGCGTAGCCTTGGTGGTTTGTTTCGACCCCTGTGGCGTTGAGAATACCGACACCTGGCGTGCCAGGCACTTGCACCAGCGCAATGGTGTCGCCCAGATTGGGTCCCAGCTCGATGCCGTCGGCGTGGAGCAGAACGGCGCCATTGGCGTTGATCGATGTGCTGCGATAACCGGTACCTTGAGTGACGCCTGCACCAACGCTGCCGAAAGCGGCCTGGTAGCCTGCCGAAAGCCCGACGCTGCGTTGGTGCCCGTCGTCACTGCTCAGGCTGGTTCGGTAGCTGAGGCGGTTATCGTCAAGGCTGCCACTCAGGCTCGCTCTTTGACTGTGACGGCTGCCGCTGCTTTGCATATCGAACGTGACGTTGCTGGAATGACCGATGTCCAGAGGCATTGACAGGCTGAGACCGATTTGCCGATCGCTGTTGCGATTGCGCCCCTCGCTCAGCGATTGCGAGGCATACAGGTTATAGGTGATGCCGGCATATCGAGTGTTGAAGTTGAATTGATACTGGCGTTGCTCACTCCGGGTACCCCAGTAGGCCTGTTGTGACAGCGTCATGCCGAGGCTGCTGCGTGACCCGATCCGTTGATGAATGGACGCTTCCAGACGGCTGCGTCTGCTGCCGCTGAACGTGTTGCTCTGGTCGCGTTGGCGCACCGCTTCGTCGAAGTCCCGATACCCTTCGGTGGAGTAGCGATAACCCGCGAAACGCAGGCTGGTGTCGGTCGCGAATGCCTTGCCGTATTTGATCGCATAACTCATGCCTTGCACGCTGGTCTCATCAAGCCTGTCTGTTTCGGCACGCGAATGGGTGAGGTCGAAGGCCAGGGCACCCAGCTGTCCCATGTCCCTTGATATTCCGAACGCTCCGGCGTGGTAGATATCACTGGTCATCAGGCCACCATAAAGCGTCGAGTTCCAGCCGATACCCATGGCCAAAGTGCCTTGCCACAGCCAGGGCTGTTCGCTGTCCCGAGCGCCGTTGTAACGTCCGAGCGCAGCGCTGTACCTCCATACGCCTTCGCGCAGCAGATTGCTGATCGTGGCGTAGGGCTGGATAAAGCGCCGGACCTGCCCATCGGCCTCGGTCAGCACGACTTCCAGTTCGCCGCTGCCTGCTGTGGTCAGATCGTCAATCACATAGGGGCCCGCACTGACGTAGGTTGAATAGATCGGATAGCCGTTTTGAAGCACTTCCAGTTTGGCGCGGCTTTGTGCAACACCACGGATCACCGGTGCGTAGCCTTGAAGCGCATCCGGCAGCATTTCCTGATCGGTCCTGATGAGCGCCCCTTCTATCGGCACGCTTGCGAAGACGTCACCTGCGGTATAGGTCTCGCCCAGGGTCAGGTTCGCATGAGTACCTGGCAGATCCCGCTGTGCATAGGCGTAGGCCCGTTTCCATTGGCGGCCTCCTTCTTCATCGTGGCGTATGCTTTGATTGCTGCGCAGTCGCCAGGCACCCAGATTGATCCCGCTATTGAGGTAGAGGTCAGCGCTGTTGCGCCTTCCGGTATGGGTTGCGGTGCTTTGCTGGGCTGACGCCTGATAGCTGAAAAACGCAGCGTTGATACCCTGATCCCAGAGGGCTGGATCGACCTGGCCGATCATGTCGCGGCGCATGGCAACCTGCGGGACGGAGAGTGACAACTGGAGCCTGCCTCCGTCGAATTCGATTTGCGATCCCGGGACCAGCCGCAGCAGGTCGACGCACTGCTCTTGCAACAAGGCAGGTTCGGCAAGGCTTTCAACCCTAAGCCCCATCTGTTCCAGCATTGGGCTGGAGAAACATGGCAAAAGACCTTCGTCCGTCGGCCGTTGGATAAAACGGATCTGTCTCTGGCCGAAATAGCGCGTGTTCACGTAGATCTCTATCCAGTAGTTTCCCGGGACCAGATCCTGAGTGTCGATGAGCGAATCGAGCGCCTGTACGCCCGCATCGCTGGAATAACCGGGGCCCTGACGCAGGAAGCCTGACTGGAACTGGAGCGTAGCCGCATCACTGGAGCTCGGCTTCAGGATCAGGGCACCGCTTCCGCATACCAATAACAGGCGCATGAAACGCAGGCGCACCGGTATGAGCCCGGATTCGGGTAATAGCGTCATTTTCTATGTCCTGGAGGTGAATCCAAAAAAGGCCGACTCAGGGTGTCAGCGAGGCAGGGGCGGTCTGTGGCGTGCTGTAACCGCCGTAATCGTTGATAGCTGAAAACACCACTTGCACGCCTGGTGTCGCGTAGGTCTCATCCAGCAGGTAACGTTGGGTCGAAAAGGGGGCGAGCATGGTGGCCTGCCTGAGCTTTTCAGTCTTGCCGCTGCCATTGACTTCCAGACGGATGAACGACACGTGAAAAGGCGTCGGATTGGCGGCAGTCAGGTAGGTTTTTCCCTCCAGACTGCTGATCGACCATTGCAGATCCTTGAGCCGCGAGATGGGGTTGTCCTTGAGCTGCGCAGGCCGATAGAACAGTTTCAGGCGTGTGCGCAGTGCGATATTCAGTACGTTGCCTTGTGACGCGTCGGCCTGTGGGATTTCCTGGACGTTGAAGAAAAACAGCGATTCGCGATCACGGGGCAGATCATTGGGCAGGCCGTTTATCTGCACCTGCTGTTCCTTGCCGGGGTTGAGGCGAAACAGCGAAGGTGAGGGGGCAAACGGCACGAGTGAGGTGGCGTCGTCCGCCTGGGTGTTGACCCACGTCTGAACGGCGAAAGGTCGATTGCTCGGGTTGGAAATGATGACCGAAGTGCTGCGCTTGTCGCTGGCAAATACCACGCGAGTTGCATTGACGGTCAATGCCGCACGAGCTTCGTGCATGAAAGCGGTGAGCATGAGCAAAGCCACGCAAAGCGCGCGTGCACGGCCTGGAAAAACCTGCTGACGGGTTACGCCGATCATTGGATTTACCTTGTGCATCCAGACCTCAGGAGGTCTGGATGCATTGACGATGTTTCAGGTGGATGGTGCGTGGACGACCATGTCGGAAGCCAGCGGGCAGATCAGTTGATTGCAACGACGAACTGCACGTCTGCCGAGGCCGTACCCGCAGTGACTGTGGCAGCGGTCGAGCGGTAGTAGGCATCGAATACCATGTCTGTGATGCCGTCCTTGATCAGCGGGTACTCGGCAGATTCCGCGCCGGGGGCAACAGCCGCGCCGGTGTGGTCCTTGATCACGATGGCCACGCCGGTCGCTCCATCCGAGGTAGGGGTAACACCGAAATAGCTGCCAGAGGTGTCAGCAGTACCGTTGAATGTCACCTTGGCGACGTCATCGACGCCGGTCAGACCGCAGCTGCCTTTATCGTCGATGCGCAGGGCAAATCGCTTGCCGCTGTATTCCTGGCCCACGCTGGTAAAACGGCTGGCGTCGACCGAACCCATTTTCACCAGATTGCCCACTGCGCCGTCGCCGGGATTGACGACTTCAATCGGGCAGGTACTGCTGGTGATCTTGCCTTCGAAGTTGATGGTGCCGGTATTGGCCGATGCCGACGCTGCGTAAAGTGCGGCGGCCACGGTCAGGCCCAGTGCGGATACTGTTTTTTTCACGGTAAGAACCTTATGGCGAGGTGAAGTGTGGAAAGTTTTTTGCGTTATATGTATCTGTTTATATCAAACGGTATGGCGTTTTTATTGCGTGTCATGACGGGGCGGGATTCTAGTGCGGGAAATTTGATTGATAAAGGGGCGAGTCTTACTTGGTTGATGACTGTGTCTGTAAGAACTTTCCTGCTGGTTTTTTAAAGGGAAATAGATGGCATGTGACGGGGTTTTCTATTTCTTTTCGTATGTGGATATTTCTCCTTGAAAAACAAGGCGGCCTGGAAGTTGTAGGTCGTTGCAGTCATGAGGATGTAACTGCAGTTTTTGTAATGGTGGCAGGGCAGCATCGATTATTAGAAGTTGTTTCAAGAGTAATCTGTAGTGAGGGTTTGAGCAGGCGGAAGTGCTCGCTCAGAGCACTCCGGCCATTCCACCTTTTATGTGATCATGCCCTCACTGGGTAGGCTTCATGTCACAGCAAGCCCGTAGCGTTGCGTCACATCAGTTGTATCCAATCATTCTGATCCCATAGTTCAGTTTGCCGTTCGCCGGAAACTGCTCTGCGATGACGAATGTCGGCTGGATATTCTGACCTGTGACTGCCATGGCTGGCACGTTGTTCAGTACCGGTTGAGCGGCTCGATTGGCGCTGGCTGCGGTCCGCGCACCGCTGACACCGGGGTTACTGCCTGACATTTTTATCGGCAGCGTGTGCAGCCTTGAAGTGCTCATGTCTACGTTAATCGCCATGAACTGAGGTTTAAGCGCAGCTCTTGGTAGAGTGATGACATCGCCGAAACCGCTTCTCAGGCCGTTCGAGGTTCTCGATGCAGCGCCAAGCGATCCCGCGTTCGACTCACTCGCTGCCATCGCTGCGACGCTTGACGATAAGCTGCTTCTAGCTGCCGTCTGCGCGGCTGCCGCAGGTGCGATAGCCGCTTTGACGGTACTTTTGACTGTGGAGGCGAGTGCACCGCCGCCGAATGTGAGAGGTACCGTTGCCAGACCCGAGTACATGCCTGCTGCGCGCCAGGTATTGTTGTTGGTGGCAGCGCCATATGCGCTGGCCGCAGTTGACGCAGCCTGCACCACCGTACCCAGAGCGAGCATCCCGGTGGCTATTGTCGAGGCTGATGCGGCACTCATCGAGATCCCCATTACCGAGACAGGAACCGTTACCGGCGCGGTTGCTCCGAAGCTGGCAACTGTCGCGTAGGCACCCACTATGGTGAATACGACGCCCACACCCAGCATCACCCAGTCCACCACTCCAAAACCATCACCAGCGGAACTTCCCGGCACCACATTTTCATCCGGTCGACGCAACCGGCCACTCTGGTTGGCTGCGTCGTGGCCGGTGGGGTCACGCAGGGCGATGGGGTTGCCCAGGCAGTAGGCATAAGGATTGACCCCGGCCTCGCTGAATGGACTCATGAAGTCCGGACTGTGAAAACGCATCAGGGCAGGGTTGTAGGCCCTGTAGCCGTTACCCAGCAGGTACCAGCCGGTGGATGCCTCTCGCGATTCGCCGTTGAACCCATGAAGTGCGAGAAGCGGTTGGTCCGACGGCTGCTCCCCGTAGGCGCTGTAGACCGACGTTCTCAACGTGTCTTGCTGAAATTCACCAAGCACACTCCGGTTGGCGTCGGTGAGCAACAGCAGTGTTTTTTGCGGGTCGTCCGTCGTCTGCTGGCCCAGTGGTTGCTCGTCGAGATAAAGGTGCTGGGTGCGGTGACCGTCCTGGACACGGCTGCTTTCCTGATGTCCCTGATAGAAGTGCAGCGTTTCACTGGCGCTGCCGTGTCTGGAGGTTACGAGGTGATCATGACCGTCATACGCATAGGCGCTGACTGGCTCGCCCTCGGAGCCATGAACACCCACCAGACGATTCTGGCTATCGTACTCAAGCTTCTGGCCTCGCTCGTCATTGAGTTGGTTGCCGTTCAGGTCGTAGGTGAACGACGGATTCGGTGTTGCCCTTGCAGGCATGTACGCAATACCTGTCAGCTGGCAGGGGTTATGAGTGTCATACGAGAACATGGCGAGTTCGAGCTTGCCATCGGCAAATTCGGCTTTGCTCAGCGTGATGTTGTCCAAAGCATCGAAGCTGAACTGTTGTTTCGTGATCTCGCGACCCATGACATCTTTGGGGAGCGTGGCGCCTGAACAACGGTAATCGTCAAGACGTCCCCTGGCGTCGTACCTGAACTCTTCAAGCAGCAGACTGGTTCCGTCGTTCAGGTGAAGATGTCGGCTCTTGAGCAGATTGTCCGCTTGCCATTCCTGACGAATGTAGCGCGCGGGCTGTTCGGGAAAACACTGCGTTCTGAGGGTTTCCCTTCCTTGATCATCGTATTCAAGTGCCGTGCTTAACACGGTCGATGCGTTGATGTCGGTCGTCAATATCAGCTGAACGCGACCCAAATCGTCGTAGCCGAACTCTGCAACAAGATTGCCCTGCTCCAGCGTTGCGATTCGACCGAGCGTGTCATAGTCATACGTTGTGTCGATAGACAGGGTCTTGCCGGGAATCTGCTCGCTACGTTTTATAGGGCGTCCCTTTGATGACGACTCGTGAAAGGTTGTCCAGTCGTTGCCCTGCTTATCGGTCCATGCCTCACGCTGCAGGCGGCCGAGCGCGTCATAGAGGTAGGTGCGTTTACCCTGTTCGTTCTCTGCAAGAAGCAGGCGGGCGCTCTTGTCGTGGTATTCGAAGCGGGCCCTTTCATCCGGCGCAGTGCTGGTCAGGGCCTGATGCGTCAGTGTCGGGTCGTAAGTAAACTGTATGGTGTCGGTTTTACCGGTTGTTCTTGCCTTGATCTGTGGTCGGCCATCCTCGTAAGTGAAGGTCTCGGTCCGGTTGCCAATCCGGGTCTGCGTCAGACGCTGCAGTCCGTCGAATACCTGCTCACCTGCCAGCGTCCGGGTCGTGCCGTCGGCGTGAATGACTTCAATTTTTTCCGGCAACTCGGCAGAACTGTGCACGGCGTAACTGCGTTCGACCACGCTGGTGTCGGGCAACGTTGTTGTGATCATGCGCGACCATGCATCGTAGCGGTACAACGTTTCCTGCTGCAGTTGATCGGTCTGCTTCGTACAGCGTCCCAGACCATCATATAAAAAGGTCTGAGTGCTGGCTGTCTCTCCATCGCCGTTCTGGCTGATGATGCGGTCCGGTTTGCCGAACAGGTTCAGCCAGGTTTCCTGGCGACCGGTAATGAGCGGTTCCGGCCCGGCGCTTTGAACCCAGCTGCGCAGAATGGGGCTGGCGGATCCTGCGCTGCCGACGGGATCGAACAACTGATGGGTCTGCACACCATCGCTGCCGATAACGCAGCGTTGTTGGTTCCAGTCGTCATACAGGTAACGGTTGGTGAGAACGAGCGGTTGATCATTGTCGCGATGGTCGTACACGGTCTCTGTGAGCATGTTGCTCCAGGCGTCGTAGCAGGCCGAATATATTTGCTTCAGGGCCTGGGGGTTATTGCTGTCGAGGTTGTCCCGAGCCTCGAAGATGATCCGGCCCATTCCGTCCACTCGGGTACAGGTCTTTACACCCATTGCATCGGTCATGACCTGTTCGGCCTGATCGTCAGGTCCCGCGCACAAGGTGTACTGGTAAGAACGGCTGGCTTCGAAGAGTGGCGTGCCTGGCGCAGTTGTTTCAAGAATCACTCTTCTCAGAACGTCGTACTTGTAGTGGATCTTCACACCATCGGCCAGGCTCATGTGCTCAAGTGCCGTCTGCAGTGACTGCTGGCGCAGGCTCGTCTTGGTGGCGTTATCGAAATCGTTGCTCAGGCACTGTTCAGTCTGCAAGGCTTGCAGGCCCGTCTGTTCACTCGTGATTTTTTTGTAATCGTAGGCGATAGAGGTCGATTTTTTGTTCAAGGTTTGAGTCTGACGCCGGGTGCGCCCATGCGAAAACGGTTCCTCCAGAGCTTGAAAATACTCTTTGCGGGTCCGCTGCAGCTCCAGCTCATTACCGTTGCCGTCAGCGTCCAGTTGCACCATCGTCTCGGTGACCGGCACGATCCATTCAGGCATGTCGCTGCCCTCCAGCGCAGGCAGCGCTGTATAGGTGTAACGCGTACTCAACGTCGGAGCGCCATCCTGACTGGACTTCGCGGGTGTAATAGTCTTTTCCTTCAACTGACTGACAAAACCTTCGGGGTTGGCAGGGCAGAGCTCGCTGCCGTCCGGGCTTCTCTCGCCTTGCGCTGGATACCACGTCAGGTGTTCGACGACTCCGTCCGCACGTGTCTTGGTCTGCAGGTTGCCGTCAGGGTAGTAGGTGTGGGTGACTGTCTCCTTGCGTATCGCCGACTCACCCGACACGGTCCACTCTGTAGTGATCTCGCGGGGCATCTGGCAATCGATGGGTTGCTGGTCAAAAGGCAGGCCCGGTTTGATGTTGTAGTTCGTACGTAACGTCTGGGTATGGGTGTTCTGGGAGGTGACTTCCAGCGTCTGCAGGTGCAACCGGTTGAAGGTGCGCTGGACCGTGCGTGCGGGTTCGTCATCGATACACAGGCTTTCAGTGCAGACGTAGTCGTAGTCCTGGAGGGTTTTGAACAGGTTGTCCAGGCCGTCGTTTTCCCAGGCTATGGTAAGACCGGCACCCAGGAAGTTCTTGTCGCTGTAGATGTATTCCACATCGACCGCAGATTGACCAAACCCCGGTTCAGTCCGGTGATGGGTAACTCTGGGCAGAGCGGTACGATGGGCACTGGCAGGAAACGTGTGCCCAGCGTCATCGTAGCTCAGGAATTCCCTTCCACCCGTCGGCGTGCGTACAGACACGATGCACAGCTGTTCGTGCCTGTAATCATGTTCGAACTCCCAGCTCGCCTCATTATCGGTAGGCAGAACAATGCGTTTCACGCGGTTATCGCTGTAACCGAGGATCAGCTTGTAATCGGTCAGTTGGCCATCCGTGCCTGAGTCAGGGTAGAGATCAATGCTCACCATGTTATCGCTGCGCGACACGGCAAGCAGTCTTTCACCGGCGTCATCCGTGATCTCTTTCAACCTGAACTGACTGTTGCCCGCAGCGGAATAACTGAGGTGCACGCTGTGCCCGGAGGGCGCGATGATCCGGGTGACGAGGGCAACCTGGAGGTCGCCGGCGCTGTGCACGGTCAGCAGTTCCGTGAGTCCGGATTTATGTGCCACACGAAAGCTTTTTTGATCGATCCTGTAGAAGTGAAACGTATCCAGTTTTTTCTCCGTCGCCAGCAGCTCGGCGCCGTCCGTGTTATCGATGCGGTACGTTTCACCGGTACTTAGAGACAGAATATGTCTACTGATATCGTAGTGCGAAAGTTCCAGGGTCCAGCCGTAGCCGTAGCCACTGTCCAGCGTATTCAAGGGGCTGTAAGACAGCGTGGGTTTGATGTCCGGACCGCGCAAGTCATTGCATTTCAACTCGGGCAGATCGATCGATACGTTGTAAAGCCCGGTGCGCGGATCGACACCGCTTTTCAGGCTGCTCATGAAACTGAGCGCTTTGGAATGCACGGAACTGGTGGCTGCAGGCATGGAGGCAGACCTCATTGATCGGGGACGAGACGAGTGCGCGGACGCCTGACAATCTCTGATCCGTGCGCCTGGGCATTATTGAGCCTGCAGTGCTGAAGCCAGGCTCGTATTAACCCTAACAATCCTCCGCAGGCTGGCAACCTAGCAATTGTGCGAGTAGGCGGGGCAGTGGGCGCGGGGTAGAAATGCTCCACCCGCTGTCGTGAGCCTGATGCCCGCAGCGTTTCGTTCTTGAGTCGAGTACGAATGCGACAGGAGCCATCCGATATGACCCGCAATCTGCCTGCGCCAAAGGTGCCTGACCTGCAACAGCCTGGCAATTACATCGATCTGGCCAGGTTGGGCACCGCTGCCCTGACGACGTATGTCAGTTATCCGGGCATCGCTGACGGTGATTTTTTCTACCCTAACTGGCGAGGCTGCGGGGCTGCAGGAGAGGTTGTGGATTTCTTTGCAGATATGCAGCAGGTCATCAATCCAGGACCCGAAGGCATGCTTCTGGAGATTGATAATGCGTTGCTCAAGGCGCTGGATCAGGGCTGGGTGTTTTATTCCTATCGGCTCCTCGATCCCGCCCAGCCGAACGATCCGGGCGAAGAGTCCGCGCGGCTGTTTTTCTACGTCGGCGAGCGGTCGATGATGTTGCCTGCCCTGGCAGTCGCGCAGTGCAAGGAGTCTCATGACCTGCACCTCGATCCTGCGCTGCTGGAAAAGATCGATACCATTTCGATCGTGACGCCGCCTTATCGCGCCATGCTTGCGGGTGACAAGGTCACGCTCACGCTCGACCTTTACCTGGTTGAGGATTTTTGCCTGATCTCCCTCGTTCAGTCAAAAGAGGTGACCGAGGAGGATGTGGGGCAAACGTTGCTGTGGGTCATCGGTGTGACCGAGCTGTCGATGATCGAAGACGGTTTTTTTCTCATGCACTACAGCGTCGACTATGCGACACCCACGCAACCGACGGTGTCGCTCATTCAGAGGCTGTCTGTCGTCGCTCCTTCGCAACCTATGCTGCCCGCGTTGACGATTGAAGGGTTCAGCGGTGGCTCGCTGGACCCCAACTCCTTTCCCGACGGCCTCACACTGGTCATCGAGCCCTATCCCGGCATGCGTATCGACGACGGCGTGGTGCTGTACGCAAGCGGTGTGCAACAAGAGGCACAGAGCCTGCGTACTGATCGTTCGAATCTCGACAGCGGCGTGCTGCAGTTCGATCTTTCGTATCAATGGTTGTTGCAGAACAACGGCAAGGAAATCGAGTTTACATGGCAGTACGCGCGTGAAGGCCAGGCGGGCAGCGCCATTGCACACAAAGTAATGATCCGCAAACCCCTCGATCTACCGCCGCCGGAGATCGACGATGCCATTATCGACGGCGTGATCGAAAACGGCGTGGCGGGGCATATCTTTGCATCCAGCCTTGTTCGTGGAGCACGTGTCCGTATTCCGGACAGCGCCTTCATCGGTGTCGACGATACCGTGCAAATGCATTGGGACGGGTACGGCAACACCGGCAGCTTCATTGCCATTCCTTTACCAGGTGATCCCCGTTCCTTCGATATCCCTGCCTCTGCCGTGCCTGCCAACATGGGGCGGCATGTCAGTGTCTATTACGAGGTCAAGCCTGTTTCGCAACCCTCGGGAATGTCGAAAATATTCGATCTGGAAGTCAGAGGGATCAAGGAAGGCTGGCCAGTGATCCAGATCAAGCGTCCACCTGCCACTGATGCGCGAATTCCATTGGGCAGCGTGCCTGCGAAGGGCGCCGGGCTTGATCTGGCCTCATGGGTCTATATGGCGCAGGGCCAGCGCGTACAGGTCAAGGCCATAGGCGTATTGCAGGCAGGAGGGGAAGAAAGAATCGACATTCGTACGGGGGCTGCCGAACCCGTTACCCCTACGGAGTATCAGGCGGGAGAGGTATCGGTAATCCTTCCCAAGGATTTTCTGGCGCGCCTGAAGAGAAACAGCGAGACCAACAGGGTTACGGTTGCCGTCAGCTTTGATGACGGGGCGACCTACGTGACCTTCCCCTTTATCGACTTCAGTGTGCTCGACTGATTCAACGCCTGACGTTTGGCTGGGAGAAAACCGCTATGGATGGCAGTTCGCTGGAAGGTCTCGTGTCATGGATGCGCGACAGCAAAAACGACGTGATGCATCGCTGGGGATGCATTGCAGTACTGGCGCGCAAGCAGCTCAATGAGGTGCTGGTGCAGAATCACATTGCCAGCCATACCGCTGATACCGGGTTTCGTATCGATGCAGCGGTTGACACGATTCCGGGCAAACAGAAAGACATCCTCAGCGGTTTTTTGCTGGATGCGCCCCAGTTATCGTTCGAGAGGGCTGAGCGCGATCATGCAAGCCTGAGCTGTCCGGTCACAGCCGGTTCCTGGCTCTTGCTCGTTGCCGAGAGTCAGGGCTGGCATATCCAGAAAGTCACGGCGATCGACCCCTTGACCGCCCCCAGAGTACTGCTGAACGTGTACCTGACAACTGCGTCGGGAGACGTGGACGACGACGGTCGCATCCTGCTGGACCTCAGGAACTGTGATGATTTCAGGTTTATGGGAGCCGACACTGAAGAGCAGCAAAAAAGGATCGGACAGATTTTTCAGAGCTGGTTCAACGGCCAGCCGGATGACAAACGTATCCTGGAGCTGGGCAGTATCGGCGGCGAAGGCGGAGGGCTGATGACGCCGGATGGCTTTGCGCTGCGTGCGCAGAAAAACCCGACAGCGGAGCGGGATACTGATGGCGACGGCGCTGTTCTGGTGTGCATCAACATGGCGGGTCAGAACAGGGGAGGCGACTTTCCGGCGGACTACCCCTATTTCATTCCAGACGACATCGGGGAGGACTATTCGGCCACCGTACTTTTTGACCAGGCCACAACCCCCTTTGCCTTGTTCGCTGCTATCGAGAAAGCATTCGGTAGCCAGGCATTTTCGTTTGCCTACGATGCACAGAGTTCACGCTGGGAAGCGAAGCTGACCTCCGGGGAATTGAGCGTGCCGCCCATGACGATCGAGCAAACCGATCCGGACACGGGTTATGTGGTGGTTTGCGTCATTGAAAAAATGAAATTCCCTGCCACGGTCGAGCAGCCGCTGGTACTGGGCGTCGATGGCACCAGCACTCATATCACTTGGTCTTCGGCAGCCTCAGCGACAATGCGTATGTCGGCAGAGGATCAGTCCGAGGAGGAAAGCATCACCTTTGGTGTCTCCCTAAGGCTCGACGCCACGTATGAGCTGCAAGGCCTCACGTTCTCCAGAACGGCTTATACGCTCGATAAAACATACATTGCCCCCGCCGACCTTGATCTGGCTCGCCGGACGGGCTGGTTCTGGAGTTTTATCGAGCAGGTGATACTCGACCTCGTACACTACGCATTGCTGGAAACAGTCAGCGAAAGCATCGATCCGATGTTTGAAACCACCTTTCCGGCCGGGACCGGTGCCGAAGCCTTCCTGAAGGACAACATCAAGGTGGGGGCTGACCAATTCATCGAAAGCCAGAGCCTGCATATCCCCCGTGACGTCGTCATTTTTGGCCGCGTCAACCCGACCCTGACGACGTTCGTCATCAATCCTTTGCAGCCGATAATGGCGGCAGGAGGCAGTCAGCAGTTCAGCACCCAACCCGGTGTCCCAGGTGTGATCTGGTCACTGGAGGACCCGGCAGGCGGCAGTGCGGGCCTGGGCAGCATCAATTCTGCAGGGCTGTACAAGGCACCTGGCGCTGAAGCGTCAAGCCCCACGATCAATCGCATAAGGGTGGTCGCCACGCACAACGGGCGCAGCAGCGCTGCGCTTGTCACTGTACTGGAACACAGGTTGAGCATCAGTCCCTTGATCCAGGTATGCAACGCCGGCGAAACCGTGGAACTGGCGGGCGGCGCACTGGACGATGCAGCGCTGCAGTGGACGGTGCGCAACC
>Ga0065712_10067744_pt1 | contig 68998 bp, 67 predicted proteins | sample MisRhiReplicate1_FD_59099 | JGI IMG/M metagenome (GOLD analysis project Ga0065712, IMG submission 59099) | Miscanthus rhizosphere microbial communities from Kellogg Biological Station, MSU, sample Rhizosphere Soil Replicate 1: eDNA_1 v3... | ecosystem: Host-associated > Plants > Roots >...
CCGCCACTGCCTCGCGGCTGGCTTCGCTGTAACGCACAGCGGAGGGGTTCTGAAAGGTCGGGATCAGGTAGGCGAAGGCAGGTTTGTGCTGTTCCAGACGCTGGCGCATGGCAGCGAGGTCAGGGCCATCGGCCTGCAAAGGCACCGTGAGGCAATTCGCGCCAAAAAGTTGAAAGATCTGCAGCGCAGCTAGATAAGTCGGCGCTTCCAGCAGGATTTCCGTGCCCTTGTCTATGTACAGCTTGGCAGCAAGGTCCAGCGTCTGTTGCGAACCGCTGACCACCAGTATCTGGCTGGCGTCGCACTGGATACCCAACGCCCGGGCTTCGGCGGCCAGTGCCTCGCGCAGCGCCGGCTCACCCTCACTCATGCCGTATTGGCCCAGCGCGACAGGCATTTCGGCCCACTCGACCCTGGGCAGCATGGACTCGGCAGGCAGACCACCGGCAAACGACATGACTTCCGGACGCTGGGCAGCGGCAAGAATCTCGCGGATCAGAGAACTTTTGAGGCGGGAAACGCGTTCGGAGAATGGCATGGCAATATCCCTGGCAGAGCCCAATGCAAATGAGTCAAACTTATTGACTCAAATTACGCCGTGCCACCCGGATACGTCAATATGCTTGACCTTAAAAATTCCGCCAATCAGCAGCGTGCCATGGAAGCCTTTTTCTTCGGCTACCAGGCTTTCACTGCCAAGGCCGATGAAATGCTGGACAAGCGCGGCTTCAGTCGAGTCCATCAGCGCATCGTGTTTTTCATCGCGCGCTATCCCGACCTCAGCGTCAAGGAGCTGCTGACAGTCCTCGGCGTCAGCAAACAGGCCCTCAACGCCCCCTTGCGGCAACTGATCGCCATGAATCTGGTGCACAGCGAGGCGCCCGACACTGATAAGCGCAAGCGACTGCTCGGGCTGACTGAAGAAGGCGTCAGGTTTGAACAGGCGCTGCGTCGTGAACAGGTCAAACTGCTGCAACGCGTATTCGCCGACGCGGGGCAGGCAGCCGTGGATGGCTGGATGGCCGTCAACGAGGCGCTTGGCCAGACGCTGCAGTCCAGCGCTCGGCCCGCCGATTCAGACGCCGACTGATCAGGTCAGCTGCTCACCGAAAATAACTGTTCCGGCGATTGCTCATGCCGCTGTATCGCACGCCTGCCTGGCGATCCGTATAGGCTGTGCGCCTTTTTGCTGCCTGCCGTTCAAGGAAGACCCTGCATGAATTCTCACCTGAAGCTGCCGCTGCGTCCTTTGGCAGACTCATCGCCCTCCTCTGTTGTGGCGGGCTTCATCGCCATGATGACGGGCTGCACCAGTTCGCTGGTACTGATGTTTCAGGCAGGCCAGGCAGCGGGGCTGACCAGCGTGCAGATTTCCTCATGGCTGTGGGCCTTGTTCATGGGCATGGCGGTATGCAGCATCGGTCTGTCACTGCGTTATCGCGCGCCAATCACCGTTGCGTGGTCAACGCCCGGGGCCGCGCTGTTGATTACCAGTCTGGGCGGGGTGACGTATCCGCAAGCGATCGGCGCGTTCATCACGTGTGCCATTCTGGTTACGCTGTGCGGACTGACCGGCAGCTTCGAACGCATGGTCAAACGCCTGCCCGCCTCGCTTGCTGCAGCCTTGTTGGCGGGCATTCTGTTCAGGATCGGCAGCGAGATTTTTATCGCGGTGCAGCATCGTACCGGCCTGGTGTTAGGTATGTTTTTGACCTATCTGGTGATCAAGCGTATATCGCCGCGCTATTCGGTGCTGGCGGCACTGTTGGTCGGGGTGGTGCTGTCAGCGCTGCTGGGACTGCTCAATTTCGATGGTCTAGCGATGGAAGTGGCTCTGCCCGTCTGGACGACACCTGAGTTTTCACTGGCGGCGACCATAAGCATCGGCATTCCGTTGTTCGTGGTGGCCATGACGTCACAAAACATGCCGGGGATTGCAGTGCTGCGAGCCGACGGCTATCAGACGCCTGCCTCGCCGTTAATCTCCGTGACCGGTATTGCTTCGCTGCTGACCGCGCCCTTCGGCGCCCATGGCGTCAATCTGGCGGCCATCAGCGCAGCGATCTGCACCGGTCCGCACGCCCACGAAGATCGGGACAAGCGTTACACGGCAGCGATCTGGTGCGGCATTTTCTACGCAGTGGCGGGTGTGTTCGGTGCCACGCTGGCCGCGCTCTTTAGCGCCTTTCCCAAAGAGCTGGTGCTGTCGATTGCGGCGCTGGCGCTGTTTGGCTCGATCATCAATGGCCTGACGGTCGCCATGGCCGAGCCCGGCGAACGAGAACCGGCGTTGATCACGTTTATGGTGACGGCATCCGGGCTGACGCTGTTTTCCATCGGTTCAGCGTTCTGGGGCATTGTGGCGGGTGTGGTGACGCTGCTGATTCTGAGTCCACGCCGGGCAGCTTAAAAGGCTTTAATCGCGCGCCGCAGCAGCCACCAGCAGCGTGCCGACGTCTGCGTCCAGCACGGCCTGTGTTCCCAGCGGTACGGCCTGATTGGCATCGCCGTGCCCTACAGGCAATCCGCCCAGCACAGGAATTCCCAGATTGCAGAGGCGTTCTGCCAACACATGGGCCGGGCTGATTGTGCCACCGGTGTTGGGTGCAGGACTGAACTCACCCAGCGCGATGCCTGCCAGACGCTCAAGAATGCCGCAGTTGCCAAGATGCGTGAGCATCCGATCGACCCGATACGCGGGCTCGTTCACCTCTTCAAGCAACAGAATCGCGCCAGTCAGCTCAGGCATGAACGGCGTGCCAACCGAGGTGCTCAACATGCAGAGGTTGCCGCCCAGCAGCACACCCTGCGCCGTTCCGCCGGTCCGCACGCTGGCGTTCGGCGCTGCGGGGTCAGACTTGAGCAGAACCGGCTCGGTGCTCATCAATACGTGGCGCATACCGCTGGCAAACAGCCCGCCGCGCTCCAGTTGGGTCGCGACCGGACCGTGAATGCTCGCCAGACGTGCGTGGTTCCAGAGCGCGCCGTGCAAGGCAGTGATGTCGGAGAAGCCGGTAACCAGTTTCGGATCGCGGCGAACGGCGTCCATGTCCACCTGCCGGACGATCCGCTGCATGCCGTAGCCACCACGGTTGCAGATCACGGCTCTGATTTCAGGGTCGGCCAGCGCGGCGTTGAGATCGGCGAGACGTTCTTCGTCAGTGCCTGAATAGAACGAATGTTTGCCTAGGGCATGAGGATAGACACGCGGGCGCAGCCCCCAACTCTTGAGAACCTCGACCGCCGATTCGATCTTGCGCGCGTCCACGGGTCCGGCCGGAGACACCAGTGCGACGGCGTCGCCTGCACGCAGAACCGTGGGGTGAAGGGTGTTTGAGTTTACCGAGGACATGCCAGTGATCCGTACTTCAATGAACGGCCAATGTAGAGCACTCGCCTGGCCGACTCAAGGCGCAGCCCCATGCTCCGGGACAGCGATGTGTATCAATTTGAACGCAGCCGCCCACAGGGACTCCTATCAACCATATGGATCAGGCGGCATTCGCTCAACGACCGCCGCTTGCCTCAGCTACCGTCTGGGGCTTGAATCCCTTTTTGACTCTATTAGGAGGCCCTGCCATGACTGATCTTTCCAATCGCCAATTCCTGCTCGCCAAACGCCCTTCCGGTGCCGTGCGCCGTGATGATTTCACTTATCAGGAAGTCCCTGTCCCGGCATTGGCAGACGGCCAGATTCTGCTCAGAAACAAGTACCTGTCCCTGGACCCTGCAATGCGTGGCTGGATGAACGAGGGCAAGTCCTACATCCCGCCTGTTCAGCTTGGCGAAGTGATGCGTGCACTGGGCGTGGGCGAGGTCATCGAATCGAAGAACCCGAAATTCGCCAAGGGTGATCATGTGCAAGGCGCCATTGGTGTTCAGGATTACTTTGTTGGCGAGCCCAAGGGTTTTTACAAGGTCGACACCAACCTCGCGCCGTTGCCGTTGTACCTGTCGGCGCTGGGCATGACGGGCATGACGGCCTACTTTGCGCTGCTGGATGTCGGTCTGCCGAAGAGCGGCGACACCGTCGTGATTTCAGGCGCAGCCGGGGCCGTGGGCAGCATTGCCGGACAGATCGCCAAGCTCAAGGGTTGCCGCGTCGTCGGGATCGCCGGTGGCAAGGAGAAATGCAGCCTGCTGACCGAGGAGCTGGGGTTCGATGCCGCTATCGACTACAAGGCCGAGAGCGACATTCACAAGGCGTTGAAGCGTGAGTGCCCGGATGGCGTGAACGTCTACTTCGACAACGTGGGCGGCGACATTCTGGATGCAGTGCTCAGCCAACTGGCTGTCGGCGCACGTGTCGTGATCTGCGGCGCGATCAGTCAGTACAACAGCACCACAGCCGTCAAAGGCCCGGCCAATTACCTTTCGCTGCTGGTCAATCGTGCGCGGATGGAAGGCTTCGTCGTTCTGGACCACGCTGCGCGCTTCGGCGAAGCCGGCAAAGAACTGGCAGGCTGGGTCAAGGAAGGCAAGATCAAGAGCAAGGAGCACATCGAGGAAGGTCTCGAAACCTTCCCTGAAACCCTGCTCAAGCTATTCAGCGGCGAGAACTTCGGCAAGTTGATGCTGAAAGTGGACTGACTTCACTGAAACCGGATGATCGTGCCAACGCCCTGCGTTGGCATGCATCACGTGATGCTGAGAGCGGACGCGGAGAGTGCTGGGAGGCGTTACCACGCAGAGCGTAGGAACGATCACACACTTTCGTTTTGGACCTGTTCACGCCAGCTCGGCAACCACCGCCGCCAGTGCCTTGGCCGGATCGGCTGCCTGACTGATCGGGCGGCCGATCACGAGGTAGTCGGAACCGGCGTCCAGTGCCTGACGCGGGGTCAGGATACGGCGTTGATCATCCAGCGCGCTGCCTGCCGGACGGATGCCGGGGGTCACCAGTTGCAATGACGGGTGAGCTGTTTTCAGAGCCTGCGCTTCAAGCGCCGAACACACCAGACCGTCCATACCTGCCTTTTCTGCCAGCGCCGCCAAACGCAGCACCTGCACCTGTGGATCGATATCCAGCCCGATGCCGGCCAGATCCTCGCGCTCCATGCTGGTCAACACCGTAACGCCGATCAACAGCGGCTGCGGACCACTGCGTTGATCCAGGACTTCACGGCAAGCAGCCATCATCCGCAAGCCACCCGAACAGTGCACATTGACCATCCAGACACCCATCTCTGCTGCAGCTTTGACAGCCATCGCAGTGGTGTTGGGAATGTCATGGAATTTGAGGTCGAGGAACACTTCGAAACCTTTGTTACGCAGCGTTTCGACGATGTCCGACGCGCAGCTGGTGAACAGTTCCTTGCCGACCTTGACCCGGCACAGCGTGGGGTCGAGCTGATCAGCCAGGCGCAGGGCGGCTTCTCGGGTCGGGAAATCCAGGGCGACGATGACGGGAGTCTGGCAGGCGGACATGGGCGGGTTCTCAGGTAAGTCGAAATCGGCGCGCATTGTAGCCGAAGCTACGGATAGACGGGACCCGTAGATCGGTATTTACCAAGCGTGCCCTGTCTGTGACAGACATCAGCCTGATCCTCTCAAGGCCCCAAGCTGGCCTGCACTTGCAGCGAACATCCCAAGACCGCCACGCACCAAAGCCGCACATCAGCCTGAACCGATTCAGCGATCCGTTCTACAAACGACCTCTTTTGAAGCAATACGACGGTTCGTCGTGCACTGGCACGGCCTCTGCAAGCCCCTGCAACAAAATGTTTCGACGCACTTCGAACCTCAGGGAGATAACGATGAGTACTCAACTCAAGCCAACGCTAGGCACGCTGCATCTATGGGGGATCGCTGTCGGACTGGTGATTTCCGGCGAATACTTCGGCTGGAGCTACGGGTGGGGTGTGGCAGGCACGCTGGGATTTCTGGTAACAGCGCTGATGGTCGCCACCATGTACACCTGCTTCATCTTCAGTTTCACCGAGCTGACCACTGCCATTCCTCATGCAGGTGGCCCGTTTGCCTATAGCCGTCGCGCCTTCGGCGAGAAAGGTGGCCTGATCGCCGGCATGGCGACGCTGATCGAATTCGTCTTCGCGCCACCGGCCATTGCTCTGGCAATCGGTGCGTACCTCAATGTGCAATATCCCGGGCTTGACCCCAAGCATGCCGCCGTCGGTGCCTACATCGTGTTCATGGCCCTCAACATCATGGGCGTGAAGCTGGCGGCGACCTTTGAGCTGGTGGTGTGCATTCTGGCGGTGGCCGAGCTGCTGGTGTTCATGGGCGTGGTCGCACCCGCGTTCAGCTTCAGCAATTTCGCCCTGAACGGCTGGGCAGGCTCACAGACATTCGGCCCCGAGGCCATCGCGGGCATGTTCGCGGCCATTCCGTTCGCCATCTGGTTTTTCCTGGCCATCGAAGGCGCGGCCATGGCGGCCGAGGAAGCGAAAGATCCTAAACGCACCATTCCAAAGGCCTACATCAGCGGCATCCTGACACTGGTGACGCTGGCGCTGGGCGTGATGCTGTTTGCCGGTGGAGTGGGCGACTGGCGCACTCTGTCCAACATCAATGACCCACTGCCACAGGCGATGAAAGCCGTGGTCGGCGACAGCTCCGGCTGGCTGCACATGCTGGTGTGGATCGGCCTGTTCGGTCTGGTAGCCAGCTTTCACGGGATCATCCTGGGCTATTCGCGTCAGTTCTTCGCCCTCGCCCGCGCCGGGTATCTTCCAGCTTCGCTGGCAAAGCTGTCGCGCTTCCAGACGCCGCACCGGGCAATCATAGCAGGCGGCCTGATCGGTATCGCCGCGATCTATAGTGACGGACTGATCAACCTGGGCGGCATGACGCTGACCGCTGCGATGATTACCATGGCGGTATTTGGTGCCATCGTGATGTACATCATGAGCATGCTCAGCCTGTTCAAGCTGCGCAAGACCGAGCCGTTGCTGGAGCGCTCGTTCCGTGCGCCGGGCTATCCGGTGGTTCCCGGCATTGCACTGGCCCTGGCGGTGGTGTGTTTGCTTGCGATGGCCTGGTTCAACATGCTGATCGGCCTGATCTTCCTCGGCCTGATGGCGATCGCTTTCATCTACTTCAGCCTGACCGCCAAGTCCCGCGCCGACGCACCTGCCGACGCCATGCTGACCGGACTCTGACGTTACCCGTCCATAAAACCATGAGGCCGCACGCGAATTGATCGCGCGCGGCCTCTGCATGACGCTTACACTTGAACCAATGAGCCGCACCGCAGCTCAAACCGGTATCACAAGAAGGAGAGCGTTATGCCCTGGTATGCCTGGTTAATTCTATTGGTTGCAATCGGCTCGATCGCAGGTGGCCTGATGATGCTGCGCGACACCGCAAAAAAGGTTCCTCTGACCGAAGAGCAGCTCAAGCGTGTCCATGAGCGCAACGCCGAAATGGACGCCAAGGAAGCCAAGGACCGCTGAATCCCGGGGTTGAAAGGCGCATGAGCCTGTCAGCCCTGCCTCATTCCAGAACGACACCGGCCTGCATCGGCAAGACCTTGATGTTCAACGGCCGGAAGATGGTGTCCAACTCCCCGTCCTCACGCAGCTTTTGCAGCAGCTCACTGAAGCGCACGCCATTTATGGCGCCATGCGGACGCATGAGTGCGTACTGCCGGTAAATCTGGTCGACACGTTCAGAGACAAGCAACTGTGAAGCTTCTTCTTTGTTGCGTGACATGAAATCGATCAGGTAAGAGCGCGTGACGGGCGCAATGTCGGCACGGCCACGTAACACCATCAGCAGATTGCTGTCATGGGAATAGGTGGAGGTGATGTTGAAATGCTCAGCCAGGTATTTTTGATCGGCGTTGAAGTTGGCGAACCCATAGTGATAACCACTGAAGATCGCCAGACGTTTGCCATGCAAGTCATCGAAATAGTCCTGCCGATGCCCTTCGACGCGACGCGCCACGTAGACTTCCGCGTCCTCAAGCCCCATGTCCACGGTCTCGTGAGCGATATCTCTCCAGCCCCACTCAGGATTTTCAAAGATCGCGATGTCGAACCGACCTTCCGCAAAATCGCGGAACCTGCGCGGCACCGAGGTGGGTACCATGATGAACTGATAATCGTCCTGCTCCGCATTCAAGGCTTTTACCAATTGCGGCAGAAGACCTGCATCCTCGCCTTTTTCGGGGCGGACCATGTAGGGCGGAAAATGCACCGCAGCCACCCGAACGATCTGAACGGCGGCCGCCTGCGATGTCGACAGCAGTGAGGCGACCAAAAGCGCTCCCATTGTTGCCCTGCGCACAAATACTTCGATTATCACTGCATGTTTCATCATAAAAACGACATCGATTAAAACCTCACAAGCTATGCGGTTTCGTCGCTTTAAACAACACTAGAAATCAGCAGACAATTATCGATTCAGTAGAGGGACATCCGGGCGTTGCTCCTGCTTACGAAAAACGCACGAATACTGCACGTCAGGGTCGATGAAACAGTGAGGGCGTTCAAGAAGCATTCATGTGACTACCGGCTGACGAGAGCACCGGGCACAGCCGTCCGTAAATGGCTACGCTTAACCTGACGCAGACTGAGGGAGCATTGATAATGCCGCATTGGCTGGTGATTGATCTTGAGGCAACCACTGAAGAAGGTGGTTGGCCGGTCGCAGAAATGGAAGTCATCGAAATAGGCGCGACGCTGGTCAATCAGGACGGCCGGGAGCTGGATCACTTCGAACGTTTTGTACGCCCGGTTCGCAGGCCTGTGCTGACTCATTTCTGCCGTGAATTGACGCACATCAGCCAGAGCAATATCGACGGTGCAGCGACTTTCCCGGTGGTGTGGCCGCTGTTCGAGCGCTGGCTGAGTCACCACCGTGCGCGAGTCGTGGGTTGGGCGAGTTGGGGCGATTACGACCGCAAGCAGCTGGAGGAACAATGGCGCCAGCACGACATGACCAGCGCATTGTCCGACATGCCTTACGTCAACCTCAAACAACGCTTCGCCCAGGCTCGCCAGTTGCAACGCCCCGTGGGGCTCAACAGCGCATTGCAACTGGCCGGCATGCAGTTCACCGGGCAACAGCATCGCGCACTGGTCGACGCCCGCAACACTGCCAGGCTGCTGCCTTTGATTCTGCCTAACTGAAAACAGGGGTTCTTGATAGGACCGGCAAGCCGCCTCGCGCGGTCGGTGTCTGGCGCAAGACGCCGCCAACGACCGTCAGTCACTTGGTATTAAGCCCTTTGTATTAAAAGTGACGGCATTTCGCCCATTGGGCATACTGGCGAGCCCTTTTTAACCCTTTCATAAGGAATCGCCCATGTTCAAGGTTAACGAGTACTTCGACGGCACCGTCAAATCCATCGCTTTCAGCCAGGCTGAAGGTCAGGCAACCATCGGTGTGATGGCTGCGGGCGAATATGAGTTCGGAACAGCGCAAAAAGAAATCATGCACGTGATTTCGGGCGAACTGAGCGCGAAACTTCCCGACAGCACCGATTGGGAAACCTTCGCCACCGGCAGTCAGTTCAATGTTCCCGCCAACAGTAAGTTTCAGCTCAAGGTCAGTGTCGACACCGCTTACCTGTGCGAGTATCGCTGACAGACCAACGTGGGAGGGCCTGTCCTCCCACGGCTTCGCGCAAGACTTTCCACGCCCTACCCTGCTTCATCCATCCCGGCATTGAACTGCAACGCCGCCAGCCTCGCGTACAGCGGGTTGTTGGCAATCAGTTGTTTGTGCGTACCGACAGCCACCAGGCGCCCCTTGTCCATCACCGCAATACGGTCGGCGTTCTGAACCGTCGCCAGCCTGTGGGCGATCACCAGCGTCGTACGCCCTTTCATAAGGCTTGGCAGCGCCTGCTGGATGAGGTGCTCACTTTGCGCATCCAGGGCACTGGTAGCTTCATCCAGCAACAGGATTGGCGCATCGACCAGCAGCGCTCTGGCAATGGCCAGACGTTGACGCTGTCCGCCTGACAGCCCCATTCCGCCATCCCCCAGATAAGTCTGGTAACCGTCAGCCATGTCGAGGATGAATTCGTGGGCATGAGCGATGCGTGCGGCGGCCTCAACCTGCTCAGACGTCGCGGCAGCGTTGCCATAGCGGATATTGTCTTCGACGCTGCCGAAAAATAGCGCAGGCGACTGTGAGACAAACGCGAAACAGCGGCGCAGATCGAGAGGATCAAGCTCGGTGACAGGCACCCCCTCCAGCAGAACACGTCCTTGCTGAGGGTCATAGAAGCGCAGTAGCAGGTCAAAAAGCGTTGATTTTCCGGCTCCCGAAGGCCCGACGATGGCCAGGGTTTCGCCTGCCTGGATGGCCAGGCTCAGGTGATCGACCGCATTGCGCTCAGGACGAGACGGGTAGGCAAAGCTGACGCCTTCCAGCGCCAACCTTCCGGTGACCCGTGAAGGCAGGCGTTGCAGATCGACCGTCGGTGCTGTGATTTCACTGCGGGCCTGAAGCAGTTCGCTGATGCGCTCGGCGGCACCCGCTGCCCGCTGCAGCTCGCCAATCACTTCGCTCAGGGTACCAATTGCCATGCCGACCACCAGCGCATAGAACACGAACGCTGCCAGTTCGCCGCTGGAGATTCGCCCGCTGATCACGTCCATGCCGCCAACCCAAAGCATTACCGCGACCGCGCCCAATACCAGCACGATCACTAACGTGACCAGCCACGAACGCTGCAGGATCCGCTTGCGGGCCGTATCGAACGCCTGCTCGGCGGTCACCGAAAAGCGCTGTTTGTCCTGTTGCTGGTGGTTGTAGGCCTGGACCGTCTTGATCTGACCCAGCGCTTCGGCCACATAGCTGCCGACATCGGCCACCCGGTCCTGACTTTCGCGAGACAAGCTGCGCACCCGCCTGCCAAACATCAGGATCGGCGCGATGATCAACGGCAACGCGACCACCACGATACTGGTCAGCTTGGGGTTGGTCACGAACAGCAATATGACGCCCCCGACCACCATCAGGGCGTTGCGCAAAAACATCGACAGTGAAGAGCCGATCACTGACTGCAGCAACGTGGTGTCAGCCGTCAGTCGCGACTGGATCTCGGAACTGCGGTTGTTCTCGTAAAAGCCGGGATGCAACTCGATCAAATGATCGAAGACTCGCTTGCGCAGGTCTGCAACAACGCGCTCGCCAATCCATGACACCAGATAGAAACGCGTGAACGTGCCGACGGCCAGACCGACCGTCAGCAACATGAACAGGCCAATGGAGCGCTCAAGCAATTCAGGCGAGCGGGTCATGAACCCTTGATCGACCATCAGCTTGATACCTTGCCCCATGGACAGCGTGATGCCTGCCGTGACAACCAGCGCAAGCAAGGCGCCCAGCGCCTGCCATCGATAAGGCGCGATAAAACCCACAGCCAGACGAATGGCCTGACGCTGACGACGGGGAACCACTGAAATCATGAAAAACCAACCTGCGTGTACGTCTGGATTGACCAAGCCGCCAGCCTACACCTCTCATGCGACAAAAACGCTTTAGGACGTCGGCAAAAATCAGTGAACTTGATCAGCGCTTCACAGGTCATGTGGTATGACAGCTTTACGACATCTCTATAAGGGATCGATATAAGCAACGGCTGGCAGATGTATTCTATTTCTGCTGGACTGCAGACACGCTTGAACGACCGAACGGTGTCATCGGGCGGTCATCAAGCGTCGCTAATTTCAAAGCGCAACCCTGATGAGAGGAGAAAAAACCATGAGCCTGCAAGAGCGCAGCAACAGCGAAGTCACCATCGTTCGAGCGACCCCTGACCTGCCCGTTGGCGGCGCGATTCTCGACCAGGATGGGCGCGAAGTGGTGATCACTGAGGAGATGGTTCAGGCAGCCTGCCAGGCGTGTGACAAGCTTTGGGTCACCCCTGAAGAACAAAACTGAGTAATACCGAATACCTTGAAACCCGACTCCAGAGTCGGGTTTTTTGTTTCTGTCATTCGGTCTGCACGACCACCGCGCCGAGCGCCTGAACAATCTTCGCCAGCGCCTGGGACTCGCCACTCAGGCAGACCTTGAGCCCTTCGATCTCCCGACGCGGCGGATAGTGCTTGCGCAGCGCGTCGAAGGCCAGACGTTGACTGGCGGTATCACCCACCAGACTGCGCCTGAAGTCGGCATCATCCCGACGCGGGTCGTAAACGCCCCGGCACAGCATGTTCAACGCCCAGACCGGGTCGGTTCTCTCATCCAGCGTCACCTGGGCAAGCCAGGGTCGGGGCAGCAGATCCTCAAGCAAAATGGAGGCTGGCTGACCGAGAAAGGCACACAGCGCCTGATAGATCTGCGCAGTCCCGCGCTGTCGGCCGTCCAGGCTGTAACCGGCGATGTGCGGCGTGGCAATCACACACAGATCAGCCAGCGGCACGTTGACCTGCGGTTCGCCTTCCCAGACGTCGAGCACGGCCTGCAGATCTTCACGATCGAGAAGCACCTCGTGCAGTGCGGCGTTATCGACCACCGCTCCACGGCTGGCATTGATCAACCAGGCACCTTGCCTGAGCTGGCGCAGACGTGATTCGTCGAACAGGTGCCAGGTCGGTAAGTTGCCGGTTCTGTTGAGCGGGGTGTGCAAGCTCATCACATCGCAGCGCTCGACAATCTCATCAAGCGTGACGAAATCACCCGACTCAGCCGCCTGACGCGGAGGGTCGCAGACCAGCACGTTCCAGCCGAGCCCTTTAAGGACATTGACCAGCCGCCCGCCCACCTGTCCGGCACCGACGATGCCATAGGTGCGTTGCGCGAGGTCGACACCTTCGATTTCCGCCAGCGTGAGCAGGCTGCCCAGTACATAGTCCACCACACCACGGGCGTTGCAGCCCGGCGCACTGGACCATTGAATGCCGGCTTCCAGAAAATAGGCCAGATCCAGATGGTCGGTGCCGATGGTGCAGGTCCCGACAAAACGTACCGCACTGCCTTCCAGCAACTCGCGAGTGACTGGCGTCACCGAGCGCACCAACAGGATGTCGGCGTCGGCAACGGCAGCACGGTCGATGGAGCGGCCCGGCAGACGACGTATATCGCCAAAGTGAGCGAAGAAGGCGTCGAGCAGGGGGATGTTTTCATCAGCGACAATGCGCATGGGGGGCTCTCTGAAGGCGGGCATTGGCCCTTGCTCAGCGCGAGCAAGGGCGAGAGGCGGCGACAACCTATCAGTCCAGCTTCTTGCGGATCCAGTACAGGAAGGTCCCGTCACCAGCCTGCTGCTCAATCAGTTCATGACCGAGAAAAACGCAGAACTTGGGGATGTCGCGGGTAGTCGACGGGTCGGTCGCAATCACCTTTAGCAATCCGCCAGCAGGCAGATCGCGCACCTTCTGATGCAGCATCATTACCGGCTCCGGGCAGAACAGTCCGCTGGCATCCAGCACGGCATCGACGGTGAGGCTTTCGGTGGATTCAGACATGGGGGGCTCCAGAAACGGGTGGTCATTGTTACCTAATTCACACGATCACGTCAGCCCTTGCGCGGACGTGCTGTCTTGGCAACGTCCAGTCTGCGCAAATGACAGGTGACTTCTTCACGGTCGTGATAGAGCTGCTTGCAGCCGATCGATACGCGAATGCCCCGCTCCTTGAAGCCTTCCTCGATACGGTCGAGCAGGCGGCGCACTTCAGCGTAGCGCTGTTTCATCGGCAACTTGAGATTGACCACCGCTTCACGGCACAGGCCTTCACCCAGCCAGGTTTCCAGCAGCGCGGAGTTGCGCGCAGGTTTTTCGACGATGTCGCACACCATCCAGTCCACCGGCTGACGAGGTTTGTAGGTAAAGCCGTCGGCCATCAGGTGTTGCACGAGCCCGGTGTCCATCAGGCTTTCCGCCATCGGACCGTTATCGATCGCAGTCACCAGCATGCCGCGGCGCACCAGTTGATACGTCCAGCCGCCGGGCGCAGCGCCCAGATCCACGCCGGTCATGTCGCCGGACAGGCGCTCATCCCACTGATCCCTGGGAATGAAGTGATGCCAGGCTTCTTCCAGCTTCAAGGTCGAGCGGCTGGGCGCCTCACGCGGGAACTTCAAACGCGGAATGCCCATCGGCCACATCGCTGAATTGCCCGCGTCGGCCAGCCCCAGAAACACCTCGCGACCACTCTTGAAGGTCAACAGCAGACGCGGCTTGCGCGGGTCGTCGATCAGCTTGCCCGCCTGGTTCAGGGCCTTGCGCAGAGGCGCTTCGAACTTCTTGCAGAAATTCGACAGTTCCTTGCCGTCGTTGGTGTCCACGACCTCCAGCCACAGGCTGCCGCAGACCGGGAAATCGGCCATCTGATCGAGAATCACACTGATGCGGTCGGTTTCCGGCAGGTCCAGAAAGACGCCGCGTGCCCACTGCCGGGGAAAGATCAGTTGATCGAAGCGCTGGCCACTCATCAGCCGTTCGGCACCGTCGGGCTCGCTGCAGATGAATTCCGCGCAGGCGGTGTTGGGGCGCGCCTTGGCGTAACCGGCAACCTCCAGGCGCGCAGCATGGTCGGCGATCTCCGAGCAAACCTCGCTTTCGAAACCGGGCCGGCAATGCATAAACAGCGTATTCATGGTGACTCCTGGGACAACGACACGCGGGCGTAACCCGGCGGACTTGAAAGCCGCGCATGATAACGGAATCAGGAACCACTGGCGCGGCCCGGCAGTCCACTAAGCTTGAGGCCACACGCGGCGTCCACGACCTGATCCACCCGGACCCGCGATTCGTCGCTCACAGATTATTCTACAAGGAGCCGTTCATGCCCTCCCTCGATAGCCTGAAAAGCCTGAAAACACTCGACATCGATAACAAGACCTACCATTACTTCAGCCTGCCCGACGCCGCCCGCTCGCTGGGTGATCTGGACAAGCTGCCGATGTCACTCAAGGTGCTGCTGGAAAACCTGTTGCGCTGGGAAGACGACAAGACCGTCACCGGTGACGACCTCAAGGCCATTGCCGGCTGGTTGAAAGACCGGCGTTCCGACCGCGAGATTCAGTACCGCCCTGCACGGGTGCTGATGCAGGACTTCACCGGCGTACCTGCGGTTGTCGATCTGGCCGCCATGCGCGCCGCCGTGGCCAAGGCCGGTGGCGATCCGCAGCGTATCAACCCGTTGTCGCCGGTGGACCTGGTGATCGACCACTCGGTGATGGTCGACAAGTTCGGCGATTCGCAGGCGTTCGAGCAGAACGTCGATATCGAGATGCAGCGCAACGGTGAGCGTTATGCGTTTCTTCGCTGGGGCCAGAGCGCCTTCGACAACTTCAGCGTAGTGCCGCCAGGCACTGGCATCTGCCACCAGGTGAACCTGGAGTATCTGGGCCGCACGGTCTGGACCAAGGAAGAAGACGGTCGCACCTACGCGTTCCCGGACACCCTGGTCGGAACCGACTCGCACACCACCATGATCAATGGCCTGGGCGTGCTCGGCTGGGGTGTGGGCGGTATCGAAGCCGAGGCTGCAATGCTTGGCCAGCCGGTGTCGATGCTGATTCCGGAAGTGATCGGCTTCAAGCTGACCGGCAAATTGAAGGAAGGCATCACAGCCACCGACCTGGTGCTGACCGTGACCCAGATGCTGCGCAAGAAAGGCGTGGTGGGCAAATTCGTCGAGTTCTTCGGCGACGGCCTGGCCGATCTGCCGCTGGCAGACCGCGCCACCATCGCCAACATGGCGCCGGAATATGGCGCGACTTGCGGCTTCTTTCCGGTCGATGACGTGACGCTGGATTACCTGCGCCTGTCCGGTCGCCCGGATGAAACCGTGAAGCTGGTCGAGGCGTATAGCAAGGCACAGGGCCTGTGGCGTCTGCCAGGTCAGGAACCGGTGTTCACCGACAGCCTGGAACTGGACATGAGCACGGTGGAAGCCAGCCTTGCAGGGCCGAAGCGCCCGCAGGATCGGGTTGCTCTGCCCAATGTCGCCCAGGCGTTCAGCGACTTTCTCGGTTTGCAGGTCAAGCCTGCGAAAGTCGAAGAAGGTCGACTTGAAAGCGAAGGCGGAGGCGGTGTTGCCGTGGGCAACGAAGCGCAGGTCAGCGGCGAGATTTCTTACGAGCACAATGGTGAAACCCATCGATTGAAGGATGGCGCCGTGGTCATCGCCGCCATCACGTCCTGCACCAACACCTCCAACCCTAGCGTCATGATGGCAGCCGGGCTGGTTGCGAAGAAGGCTGTAGAAAGAGGCCTGCAGCGCAAGCCGTGGGTCAAAAGCTCGCTGGCTCCGGGCTCCAAGGTCGTCACCGACTATTACAAAGCGGCAGGCTTGACCGAATATCTGGATAAGTTGGGGTTCGATCTGGTGGGCTACGGTTGCACCACCTGTATCGGTAACTCAGGCCCGCTGCTGGAACCCATCGAAAAGGCCATTCAACAGTCGGACCTGACCGTTGCGTCAGTGCTGTCGGGCAACCGCAACTTCGAAGGTCGTGTTCACCCATTGGTGAAAACCAACTGGCTGGCTTCCCCACCGCTGGTGGTGGCCTACGCACTGGCAGGCTCGGTGCGCATCGACATCAGCAGCGAGCCGCTGGGCGAAGGCTCGGATGGCAAGCCGGTTTATCTGCGTGATATCTGGCCGACCCAGAAAGAAATCGCCGAAGCCGTGGAAAGTGTCAACACCAGCATGTTCCACAAGGAATACGCCGAAGTGTTCGCCGGTGACGAGCAGTGGCAGTCTATCGAGGTGCCGCAAGCGGCAACCTATGTCTGGCAGGACGACTCAACCTACATCCAGCATCCGCCGTTTTTCGAAGACATCGGCGGTCCGTTGCCGGTCATCAAGGACGTCGAGAACGCGCGCATCCTTGCACTGCTGGGCGACTCCGTGACCACTGACCATATCTCCCCTGCGGGCAACATCAAGGCCGACAGCCCTGCCGGCCGTTACCTGAAGGAGAAAGGCGTCGACTATCAGGACTTCAACTCCTATGGCTCGCGTCGTGGCAATCATGAAGTGATGATGCGCGGCACTTTCGCCAATATCCGCATTCGCAACGAAATGCTGAGGGGTGAGGAAGGCGGCAATACCGTGCACGTCCCTTCCGGCGAGAAGCTGGCGATCTACGACGCAGCCATGCGTTATCAGCAGGAAGGCACGCCGCTGGTGATCATTGCCGGGCAGGAATACGGCACCGGCTCCAGCCGCGACTGGGCAGCCAAAGGCACCAATCTTCTGGGCGTCAAGGCGGTGATTGCCGAGAGCTTCGAACGTATCCACCGCTCCAATCTGGTCGGTATGGGCGTATTGCCGCTGCAGTTCAAGAACGGGCAGACCCGCAAGAGCCTGAACCTGAGCGGCAAGGAGACGTTGAGCATCACCGGGCTGACCGATGCCGACATCCGTCCGGGTATCGGCCTGCAATTGCACATCACCCGTGAAGATGGCAGTCAGGAGACGGTCGACGTGCTGTGCCGCATTGATACGCTGAATGAAGTCGAGTACTTCAAGTCCGGCGGTATTCTGCATTACGTACTGCGGCAGTTGATCGCGTCCTGATGACCGCGACGGCACCTGGGATGTCCCCAGGTGCCTGCGGAAGTGGTTAGAAACAAATTCCCCGCCCAAAGCGCTGTAGACTCCCCGATTTCATTCATCAGGGTTATTGCTATGGCCTTACGGCACTGACTGGCTTTAAGTCTTCTGAGCCTCGGGTACGGACTGGCGCTTTTACAGGGCAGCCTCGCCCCTTCAGCGATACTGGGCCTGAGCCTGCTGATCATTGCTGGCGTGTGCGTCCAGAACACTCGCCCTCGCTACGTTCGCGTGATCGGTCACGCAATGTTCATTCTGACGGGCCTGGCGCTGGCTTTAAGCGTGATGCCCGGTTTCAACAACGCGATCGTCATCGATGCCATACGGTTTACGCCCGACGCCGCGCCGTTCACGATGGACCTGAACCTGGACAAGCCTCTGATCGGCTTCTGGCTGCTGCTGGCCTGCCCCTGGATTCTGGTCGGCGTCGGCATTGCCCATTCACTCAAAGTCGGCGTTCTCGCGCTCGTCGTCACCTCTGCGTTCTGCATGACGACGGCCGTTCTGCTGGGCATCACGGGCTGGGCACCCAAATGGCCTGAGCAAAGCACGATCTGGTGGGTGAACAACCTGCTCCTGGTCACCCTGACCGAAGAGCTGTTCTTCCGCGCCTATCTTCAAGGCGGTCTGCAACGATGGTTCGGTTCGGCAAGGTTCGCGACGCCGCTGGCGATCACCCTCACAGCCTGTCTTTTCGGACTTTCACATCTGGGCGCCGGATGGGAATGGGTCCTGCTCGCGGGCATGGCGGGTATCGGTTACGGCGTGGCTTTCCGTTTCGGTGGCCTGACGGCTGCGGTGATCAGCCACTTCGGGCTGAATCTGGTGCATTTCGCACTGTTTACCTACCCTATGCTGGACCGGTAGCTGCGTCTGACGAATCAGAAACTGCCAGTAATATTCAATTTTCGAGCTGACCGGTCGATAACACGCGAAAGTCTTATTGATCGAAGGACCGAAATCCAATGCGCAATAACCAGCCCATCACTCAACGTGAGCGGACTTTTCCTGCCGAACAACGTCTGATATCCACCACCGACACCCGCGGCACCATCACGTACTGCAACGAAGCCTTCGTGGACATCAGTGGGTACAGCCATGAAGAACTCGTCGGCGCGCCTCACAACACCGTCCGCCATCCTGACGTGCCGCCTGCCGTTTTCGAACACATGTGGACGACGCTCAAATCCGGCCAACCCTGGATGGGCATCGTCAAGAACCGCTGCAAGAACGGCGATCACTACTGGGTCAATGCCTACGTGACGCCGATGCTGGAAAACCGCCAGGTTGTGGGTTTCGAGTCGGTGCGCATCAAGCCGACCGCCGAGCAGATCCGTCGTGCCGAAGGGCTCTACGCGCGGCTGAACCAGGGCAAGAGCGCAGTGCCAGGGCGCGATAAATGGCTGCCGATGCTGCAGGACTGGCTGCCGTTCATCCTCGTCAGCCAGCTCGGTTTTCTGATCGGTGTATGGCTGAACTCGTCATGGGGCTTTGCCCTGGCCGCCGCGCTCTCGGTGCCGCTGGGCCTGCTGGGGCTGTCGTGGCAACAACGTGGCACCAAGCGCCTGCTGCGCCTGGCCGAACAGACCACGTCCGACCCGCTGATAGCGCAGATGTACACCGACAGTCGCGGTCCGCAGGCGCGTCTGGAGATGTCGATACTCAGCCAGGAGGCGCGCATGAAAACCTGCCTGACGCGCCTGCAGGACACCGCTGAACACCTGAACCATCAGGCACGTCAATCCAACTCGCTGGCCAACGCCAGCTCGACCGGGCTCGAGCGTCAGCGCGTGGAAACCGAACAGGTGGCCGCTGCAATCAATGAAATGGCGGCTACCACACAAGAAGTCGCCAGCCACGTGAACCGCGCTGCCGAAGCCACGCAACAGGCCAACGAACTGACCCGTCGCGGCCGCGATATTGCCGGCGAGACCCGCGAAGCCATTCAGCGTTTGTCGACATCGGTTGGCGAAACCGGCCTGACCGTGACGCAACTGGCCAAGGACAGCGATGAAATCGGCGGCGTGGTCGACGTGATCAAAGGCATCGCCGACCAGACCAACCTGCTGGCCCTCAACGCCGCCATCGAAGCCGCCCGCGCTGGAGAAATGGGCCGTGGGTTCGCCGTGGTCGCCGACGAAGTCCGGCAACTGGCGCAACGCACCGCCGAATCCACCGGACAGATCCATGGCCTGATCGCCAAACTGCAACAGACCGCGAACGACGCCGTCCAGACCATGAACATCGGGCATCGCCAGGCCGAAGAAGGCGTAGCCCGCGTACTGGAAGCCGATCAGGCGCTGGTGGGCATCAGCGAAGCCGTGGCCAACATCACCGACATGACCACCCAGATCGCCACGGCCACCGAAGAACAGAGTTCGGTGGCTGAAGAGATCAACCGCAATATCTCGACCATCGCCGGATTAGCCGACAAGACTTCGGATGAAGCGCATCGCTCTGCAGTATTGAGCGCGGAATTGACGGACACGGCGAATTCGCAATATTCGTTGGTGGAGCGGTTTAATCGGTAAGGGGATGGTATTTGGAAGAGCCTCGGCAGATTTGGGTTTGTCGGGGCTTTTTCTTTTTATGCAGCCAAGCCAAATACACTCAGCAGGACAGTAATTCCTACAACAATATCTGTGTACTGCGTAGGTCACTTCTCTAACCATTCACATGAGAGAAAAACAGGCGAAACAGGTTTGACAATGACGCGTACATCCTATTAGTTAAAGTTCAAGCAATAGCATCTACGCCCTCAGGCGACATCACGCATTGCTTAAACCTCAACAACAAGCGTGCAGACGTACCTTGCTAATTAATTGGATAAGATCATGAACACGTTCAAGAATATTGAGCTGTCAGCTCCTGTCATTCCCGTAGCCGATTATGACGGCCTTATAAAGGTAGCGGATCTGGCAGCGAACATCGAGGTTCTGTTTACCCTTACAGGTATGATTCAACAGGGCGATCTCTTTGAGTTGAAAATTAACGGTACTGAAACAGTCTTTGATCAGATCATTTCTGACCCAAACCCACCAAGCGAACTGTCGTTCATCATGAATATACATCCACGCTACTTGATGAATGACGGATCCTACACTGTCCACTATAGCTGGACTGGCTTTCCAGGCATGATCACGCAGGACTCGCTAAAGACAGTCATCCGAATAGACCGCACTGCACCCGGCGCAACCCTCCTCGCCCCAATCATCTTCCCGCAGATCAACTTCGGGGAAGTCCTGAAAGGCGCGATTCCTGGCTACGCGGACATGCAGTCCGGTGACCGAATTCAGACCCTGTGCAACGGCATCGAAGGACCGGTTCACGTGGTCACACCGCAAGACCTGACCGACCGGCCTGTGCAAGTCGGTTTTGAGCGTAAATTTCTGACGAACCTGGACAGCGAGCACATCACGTTCAGCTATCGGGTAGTCGACCGGGCAGGTAATGTTTCGATCATGGCGCAACTCGTCGAGTTGTCCATGCAGCGTTAAGCCTTACAAAGGCACTCATATGAATACTTGAAAAACCATCGTTCACGCGAACGCGTGAACGATTTCGGTAATAATGTTGAGCGAAATATCCTACATAGGAGTGGGATAAGGATGATTGCAGAATCTTTTTCTAATTTTCAGAAATTACTGTAGTAAGCGTCCTACGCTACTCGTGAAAAATTGATCGCACCGAAAGATCCGAATTTAAGCCTGCCCCCTTAAACGCGGGACCAGTAGTCATAAATAAATATCTTAAACAGACACAATCTGTAACACCATAATCAATACCCATTGCACATCTAGCCAATGGCAAGTGACTTGATATTGACCGCAGATTGCCTTGTAATATTTTCCGCAACGAAAAATCATCGTTGCAAACACAACATACCCATAACAACTATCGATATCAGGCAAGGGAACGCGATGAGCGAAGATGATTCGAAAACACCACCCCCGGATGAACGACCAAAAGAAGACGCAGCAGACGTGGTCGAAGAGCAGGCTGCTGCCTATGCAGAGAGTAAGCCTGCGGTTGCAGCGATGCCGCCGTCTGATATTTCAGACACGTTGAAACCGCCTTAATTGCCCCATGTCAATCCTGACGCCATCACTCAGGAACAGGTATTTGCGGGCATCGTTATTCACATACCCGGTTCCGTAAAACTGTGCGAAGGCGACGTGATCATCTTTTACTGGGGCAGGAACGCATCCCAGACACAGGTCTATCACCGTGTCGGAGCGAACAGCATCGTGCGAGAGATGTGCCTGTCCTACCACTTCATGGCGGAGCCGCAGTACGGGCTTGTCGATCTTTATTATGAAATCCATCGGGAGAACCAACTGATCGGCACTTCACCAGCCTTGAGGGTGACCGTCAACTACTCGCCCCCGTTGACACCCAAACAACGACAACGAAAGCGCTGGATCAGCCGCCGCTTCCCCGATAACTGACTGAAAGGCCCCCGGTGAGCGATCACCGGGGGCCTTGGACTGGATGAAACCTGCTGCGCTCTAAGCGTTAAAACGCCAGGCTCAGCCCCACATTGGCTCCCCAGGGTTGCTCGACATGCTTGCCTTTCATGTAATCGAAGTCTGCATGCACCTGCAGGCGCTCGGACAGCGACACCGACACACCGGCACCCAGTTCTGCCCTCGAGCCGAACAGGCTGTTGTCGAACTTCGCGTCATTGACGCTCACGTCGTTGCTGCGCGAGAACTCCTGTGCCAACGCGACACGCACATAGGGCTGAAGCACGCCGCCGTCCTTGAGCGCGATGGTACGACCCGCCGAGGTGCCGACCTTGCCCAGCAGCGAGTGGGTACGGTCGTTCTCTGCCTTCAAACCGTTGTCCATGCGGTAGTCCTTCCCTTCAACGACAACGCTGGACAACTGAGCGAACGGCTCCAGAAAATAGTCGTCCGCCAGCTTGATGTGGCGACCGAACTCTACCCAACCGCCCACTGCGGTGTTGCTGTAATCACCCTTGGCCTGGCTGGCATCGCTCATCGCAACCTTGGCCTTGTTGCGGAAGCGGTTGAGCTTGAGCACGCCATCCAGGTAGTAGCCATCGTCCGCCAGCCAGGTGCCGTAAGCGCCCGCATAGTAGCTGTCGATCTTGCCCGACGTGCCACGACTCAGGTCCAGATCGGACTTGCTGTAACCGCCCAGCACACCGAACAGCAACTGACCGTTGCTGACCTCGACCGGCGCATCAGCGCCGAGCGAAAGTCCGCTGATCTGCTGGCGATAGTCCACGCCGTCGCCGGTCGTAGCGTTGAGGCGACTGCCATAGGCGCGCATCCAGCTACCGCCCTGACCCGTGCCACGAATCTCTCCCATGCGCGTGCGCAGCGTCGAAAGCTCACCCATCCACACCGTTGGCGCGGCATTGAACAACGCCAATGCACTCTGAGTGGACGGACTGATCACCTTATCCTCGCCCACGATGAACCAGTCATTGCCTTGCTGCTTCAACTGATAGGAAAAAGCACCCAGGTCCACTCGGCCGCCGAGCAGACTGAACTGCGCGTCGCCGCCCTCGGTGTGGACCACTTTCAGCGGCTCCATGTCGGAAGAAACGACTTCCAGTCCGGTATTACGCACCCGCAACCCGAACTGCCCGCTCGCCTGACCGTTGACATCGATCAGGTCGCCGACGCCCTTGTCCAGATCCACCCGCATGCCAAAGCTGCCCTGCCCCGACAGCTCATTCAGCGACAAGGTATGAAATCCGTCTTCAGCGAAATTCACACTACCGCCGTCCATGGACAGCGACCTGATGGCGTTATCCCCCACCATCTGCCAGTTGCCACCGGACTTCACAGCAAGGATGTTGCCATTGATGATATCGCCAGTGAGGCTCGCGTTGTTTTGCAACGTCACGTTCAGGGTGCTGGTGTCATCCGAAACCAGATTTCCTCCAAGCGTACTGTTATCCACTTTGAAATCCACAATGCTGCTTTCAGCGACTTCCAGCAGATTGCCGTTACCGGAAAGCAACTTGGAACTGTTTTGCACCGTAATATCTGCGCGAACATCGAGCAAATCACGATAATATACCCTTATGGATGCACCGCCTATACCTTCAACGGTCGAGTTATCGATAGTGATGACAGATTCCTTTTCCAGCAATTGACCAGACGCCGGATCTATAATCCTGATACCACTCTCATCACCTACAATATAGCTACCTTCAGCAATGACCATATTCGGGCCAGCAGCGCTGATACCGTAACCCGGGCTACTAAACGGGCTCCAAGCGTGACCATACACTTTAGTTGCTCTGATATCGACATCACCAAAGACTCCAGCGCTTATTCCGACGCCTGCCCCAGTCACTTCGCTGGAACGGACTTTCAACGTGGAACCGGAAGAGGGAGTACCGAAACTGCCGACACGGATAGCGGGTTGAGAACTCCCCTTTACTGTAGCGCCGTTGATGTCTGCAAAGCTGCCATCCAATAGTATACCTTGCTCTACATAACCCGAATTCATAACCAGCTTCGCGTCTCTGAATGAGGCTCCTTGTATCCTGCCGTTGTCGATAATATTGAGTTGACCTGAGTCCATGACGTTATAGTAGTCGGGGATCGTGGTAGTCGAGTCTACCGTCAATGTCTCCCCGCTAACGCGTACCGCCATAACCGTCTGCCCGTCAGGCAAATGTAAAGGCTGCCTCAATCCGCCAGTTTGAGTATTTGCCAAGACCTTGCCTACCAACGAAGCGCCGATCAAAACAATCACGCAACGTGAAACAAGATATCTTTTTTTTCTGCATGCTTTTACCGAATAATTCACCGCCATCTCCTCAATTTTCGAAGCAGGAAAATTAGCGTGATGACACTTTTTCTGTAGGCATCAGCATCTGCAATAAATGTAGGAAAATTCCGAATTAAATATAAATAAAATCCTACAACCAAGCCATCTCAAGGCACGAAAAAAAACAATTTTTTAAAACGAGAAAAAACCAAAAGCACCTATTGACACAAACTCGAAAACCCTATTACGTCAAATCGTGACTTAGACAACCGACAAACAAAACCGCCATCGAACGTCTCTCGCACAATGACCTGAAAAAGCTCCGAAATCTTATTACATACCCACTGGAAAATCAGTTATGAAAACAGCATTAAACAGTATTGTTTCAGCCCCCATTCATGTCCTGAAAAAACATGCCAAGGGTCAACCGTTGGAACTGGTTGCACCCGATATCGAAGTTGCCTTCCATGATCAGGACACGCCAGGCCTCATTCCCGTCAACGCGCTGGATGCTCCGTTGACTGTCACTCTCAAGGCCTGGCCTGGTGCAGTAGAGGGCTACGGCTATCAACTTCATTTCGACGATGAAGATTCTGGGCCTACTAAATATATTCTGGAATCTCATACACCAGGTGACCTGCTGACGCTCGAAATTCCGACAGACCTCATGACCGAAGGGTTTCACAAGGTTCAGTATAAGGCTACCAACCCTACGAACGAGGTGAAGGAATACTCGGGTGTCTTCAGGATTCAAATCGACAAAACCCCACCCGGCGCGCCTGAACTGGCAGCCATCCAGTTTCCGCCCGAAATCCAGAATGGACTGACTGCCGCAGAGCTTGATCACTTGGGTGGCAAGCTTGACGTGCAAATCGCTGGTTATACCGGCATGAGGAAGCACGACCTCATTCAAACATGGTGGGGTGGCGTTGAAGGCCCGAACGCTGTGGTTAGCGAAGACGACATGGGCCTGAACAAAGTCGTCATTACCTTCACGCGCGAATTTCTGGAAAGTGCAGGCGATCAGGAACAGTTGGTCAGTTATCAGGTCTTTGATCGGGCAGGGAACGCGTCGATTTTCTCAAATCCGGTGCCTGTTGTACTGAGACTTCAGGACACGCCTTCAAACTTCCCCGCCCCCGTTATCGACCCGTCAGTTGGAGACCTGATCGATTACGTCGAAGCGAAGACAGGCGTTCTGGTTGATATCCCCCACTACCCTGGCGCAGCGGCACTTGATCACCTCCAGCTTTTCTGGGGCGACGACAATCCTCTGCTGCCGGTTATCCTGCCCGGTGGCGATGAGAATGAAGACATCGTCATGACAATTCGGGTGCCTTATGAAGCAATTATGAATCAACCGCAAGGCAGGGTAAGCGTTCATTACGAAGTGTCACGAAAAGAAGAAGTCGCGGGCCTGTCCTTATATACGGATATCGACGTTTTCGCTGCCTTGCCTTTCCCGGCCCCGCTGGACAGTCTGGTCATTCAGGGCACCAGTGTGGGAAACCCCAACAAGGACGATAACTTTATCGACGAGGATGACTATGAACTGAATGGTCGGGCTGTCGTAAAATGGAACGCGGGCCTGACGATCAGTGACGACTTGAATCTTCATTGGGGTGAGCAAGTCAAGCCGCAGTGGTATCAAATCAAGTCGAGTGACGTGTCCAACGCCAGAGACCTTATCATTCCTATCGATGGCGACATCATCAGGAGTCAAGGAACAGGCCCGGCAATCCCGGTGCATTTTACAGTCACCCGAAGCGGCAACCCCAACCCTGTCAAATCTCCGGTACAACCAGTCACGGTGAGATCCAAAGAAGACCAGCCGGGCGGGCCTGATGGTCTTGAAGGTCCTAAATTCAACCTCACGTCAAATGGCGTTTTGGGCCCCAATGAGAATCCCGATGGTGCATTTGTAACTATCGCGCCCTATGCCAACATCGCAGAAGGGCAACGTATCACGTTCACGTTCAAGGGCTTTGATAAAGCCAACAACCCGATCGACAGTGCAACGTATATTGCGACTCGGAAACTGGACGAGATCGACAGCGTGGACGGTTATCGCTTCAAAGTCCCTTTTATTAATACCCGGATGATTTGCACCGGCTTTGCGGAAGCCAGCTATACGGTCAATCCCGTAGAGGGCAGTAACCAGAGCCCGGCCAACTCGGTCACTACCCGAGTTATTGTCAATATGCTCAAGCCTTCCGAAGTCACCTGCTACCTGCGCTGACCGTGCGGGCCTCACGGCCCGCAACTTAACATTAAAAGGATTTTTATATGGATAACAACCTCGCACTCAATGCAGACACCCCGGTTCTGGAAGCGCCAAGCATTCCGGTAGCGTTGGATAACGGCGTAATACCGATTGCTTACCTGGACAGTCCACTTATCGTGGAGTTCAAAGTCTGGCCAGGCGCAATGCCCGGTTATACTTATCAGCTCTACTTTGACCACACCCTCATCGGCCCCAGGCAACCCATTCTGGAGAGTCATAAACCAGACGACATCCTGACGCTTGAAATCCCAGCCGGCTTGCTCGTTGAAGGTAGCCATACTGTCGGGTACGAAATAGAAAACCCTGTCAACATGGTGACCGAGCAATCTCTGGAAACCGGAATCACAATTGACCGCCTACGACCAGGCAGCCCCGTCCTGGCTCCCATCCTGTTTCCGAAGCAAGTTCAGGACGGTCTGAACTCGGACGAACTTAAAGATATGGGGGATATCCTTTCGGGAACGGTTGCCAGCTACAGAGGCATGGAAGAAGGCGATGTGATTCGCACTTACTGGAACAACGTGCCAGGCCCAATGGCGGTCGTCACTAAAGATGACATGGGGTTGAAGCGGGTGATGGTCGACTTTGTCAGACCTTTTCTAGAGCTGATTGGCGACATCGAAGCCCCGGTCTATTACACGGTGACCGACCTGGCGGGCAACCTGTCCATGAACTCGGAACCGTTGGTGGTCAAACTGCAACTGTTTGCAGAGATTCCTTTGCCCACCCCCACCGTAAAACAAGCCAACGGCGACACCCTCGACCCAGCCAACGCCCCGAATGGTGCAACCGTTGTCATCGACGCCAGCGCAAGCTTCAAGGCCGGTGACCGGGTCACCGTCCAGTGGAAAGGTCCGAAAGGCAGCGATACCAAAGAAAAAACCCTCATCGACAGCGAGGCCGGTCAGCCGTTGGAAACCATCTTCGCCCCTGCGCTGGTGGTCGCCAATGCCGGTCAGAACGTTGAAGTGATTTATACCGTCAACCGCGCCAATGGCCTGGTGCAGACGTCCGCGACGCTGACCTTGAAGGTTCTTGCCGGTCTGACGAAGCTCCCTGCACCGCGCATGGACACGGTCGGTCACGATGGCGTGGTCAAGCCGTCGTTGATTCCTGAATCCGGGGCAACGGTGCGGGTGAGTTATCCGGGCATGAGCGGCGAGGACAGTGTGGTGCTCAACTGGCGCGGTCTTTCCAGTCATGACACGTCGGCCAAACCTGCGACGGGTAATGAACTGCTGTTCAACGTACCCAAGGCATGGATCATCGCTTCGCAAGGCGGTTCTGTCAGCGTCACCTACACCGTGACGCGTGACAGCGTTTCCAAGGGCTCAGTCCCATTGTGGCTCACGGTGGAAAAAGAGCTGGTGTTCGATACCTCGCCCGTCACGCTGGCGGGCAAGGTTTATCTGATTCCGAGCGTGCCGGATCTGCTGCCTTCGCTTCCCGCTGGCACCAGCGTCAGGCGACAGGCTTCGGGTGGACAGGCACCTTACCGTTACACATCGAGCAACCCGCTGGTGGCCAAGGTGGACGGCAATGGTCTGACGACCGTGCGCGGCAACGGCAAGGCAACGATCTCGGTCACCGATGCGTCAGGGGCCAGCAGGAGTTATCAGGTGACCGTCACCAAGGTCATTCATTGCCTGGGGCTGGGCAGCGGCAGTCTGTCGCAGATGAGCAGCGCAGCCTCGGCCAAGGGCGGCAGAATTCCGTCGATCAACGAGTTGAAGGAAATCTACGCCACCTACGGCAACCGCTGGCCGCTAGGCAAAGGCAACTACTGGTCGTCGACCGTCGCGGCGGTAAACCTGGTGGGCTGGAAATGGTACTACGTGAAAAATCTGGTCACAGGCGCAGACTTCAAATTGCTGCACCACAATGCCAGTCTTGGCGTCGCCATTCGCTAAGCGATTGCTGAAGCGTTAGCCAGGGCGTTACGTGAATAACGTAACGCCCTCTTTTCATGTATGCACATCAGGCGTACAGCCCTCCCGCTTCAAGAGCCAGACCATGCGCCACACTGCCACGCCCACTCGCCGCTTTGTCCGCCCACCTTCCAGCGAAGGCACTTTCGACGCCCGCGTCAACCAGAAGCCTTTCGTCCTGACCTCGCTGCTGGGGCGACTGACGCAGCGCCCGGAACTGTCCCACGCGCCTGATCACTGGATCTGGAAAGTGATTGCCGACGGCAAGGTCGGCAACAAGCGCACCAGTATCGGACTGTTCTTCGATCATGACCTGCGGCCCGGAACGCACAACCTGATCGGCCACGACCGAATCAAGGTCATCTATAACGAAACGCCCCATTGGCAGAGCGTGATCTACCACTCGGGGCATTTTCAGGCAGGTGTACTGAAACTGATCGAAGCCAATCCGCGCACGATGCGTTTGAGAGGCGAATTCAGTTTCAGCATGTCGGCCGTGGCATTCGAGGTCACCGAAGGCGCCTTCGAAGTGCTGTGCAAATGACTCATTCGCGAAGAAATACGGCAATGTTCTCTGCCGAGTCCATCAGGCATTGATCATGAGTGACGCCTGCAGCCTTCAACGGCTTGAGGTCATGATTGGCCGTCGGCAGCCAGTGCAGGCGTATCGTGCCTGACAGCACGTATTGCTCGACCGCCTCGCGATTACCCAGCGCATCGCGCTCGCCCTGCACGATCAGCGTCCGCGTACGCAGATCAGCCAGGTGTGCAGTTCGCGGTTTTTCCGGCTTGCCCACCGCATAGAAGGGATAGCCCAGACACACCAGCGCATCGACGCTCAATTCGTCGGCAATCAGGCTCGCCATCCTGCCCCCCATGGATTTGCCCCCAATCGCCAGCCGTCCCGTGACACAGGGTCGCAGCTGTGCATAAACCTCACGCCAACAGTCGAGCAGTTGGCCTTGCTGATTGGGCGGACGCTTGCTCCCACCCTGACGTCGCTGGGCCATATACGGGAACTCGAAGCGCATGACATCCACACCTTGTCTGCCAAGAAACCCCGCGATGTTGTTCATGAAATCGCTGTCCATTGGCGCACCGGCACCATGCGCCAGCAACAGCGTGACAGGCTCCTGCCCGGCCCCACGCTGACCTGCCGTCCATAGCCAGCCGTTATCCTGCGCCAGACGCATGCACTGATGTTCGGCTTGTGTCCCGGTACTCATGGGTACTTCTCTTCTATAAAGGGTATAAGTCAAAAAAACGGACTATACCCGTGACCGATCGGCAACCGCACCTCGATGCCACGCCAGATGAGTGCGTCGGCTTCCCACGTGTGCCTTTCAAAGTTAAGCTTGCCGACCAGAGACCTGTGGCAGACACCTAGCGCCAGAGCGCTTTACCGGTCTCCACTTGCCCCGCCTTTTCGGTCTGTTCCGGCGATGTCGCGCCTCGCCAGAGCCCGCTTATGCCTCGCAAAAATCTGAATTCTGGAAGTCTGTAAATGAGCGCAGCAATCAGCCCGACGGCTTACAACTACACCGTGGTTCGCCAGTTCGCCATCATGACCGTGGTCTGGGGCATTGTCGGCATGGCACTGGGTGTGTTCATTGCCTCGCAACTGGTCTGGCCCGAGCTGAACTTCGGTCTGGAGTGGACAACGTTCGGTCGCTTGCGCCCGCTGCACACCAACCTGGTGATCTTCGCCTTCGGCGGCTGCGCGCTGTTCGGCACGTCCTATTACGTGGTCCAGCGCACCTGCCAGACCCGGCTGATCTCCGACCGGCTTGCGGCGTTTACCTTCTGGGGCTGGCAGGCGGTTATTGTCAGCGCCATCGTCTCGCTGCCGATGGGCTACACCACCACCAAGGAGTACGCAGAACTGGAGTGGCCGATTGCAATCCTGCTGGCCATCGTGTGGATCGCCTATGGCGCGGTGTTCTTCGGCACTATCGTGCGGCGCAAGACCCGGCATATTTACGTCGCCAACTGGTTCTACGGCGCATTCATCGTGGTGACCGGGATGCTGCACGTGGTCAATCACATCGCCCTGCCGGTCAGCCTGTTCAAATCCTACTCGGCCTACGCGGGCGCTACCGATGCGATGATCCAATGGTGGTACGGGCACAATGCCGTGGGCTTTTTCCTGACCACCGGCTTTCTCGGGATGATGTACTACTTCGTGCCCAAGCAGGCCGAACGCCCGATCTACTCGTATCGCCTGTCCATCGTGCATTTCTGGGCATTGATCACGCTGTACATCTGGGCCGGCCCGCACCACCTGCATTACACCGCTCTGCCCGACTGGGCACAGTCGCTGGGCATGGTCATGTCGATCATCCTGCTGGCGCCGAGCTGGGGCGGCATGATCAACGGCATGATGACCCTGTCCGGGGCGTGGCATAAATTGCGCACCGACCCGATCCTGCGCTTTCTGGTGGTGTCGCTGGCGTTCTATGGCATGTCGACGTTCGAAGGGCCGATGATGGCGATCAAGACGGTCAACTCGCTGTCGCACTACACCGACTGGACCATCGGCCATGTGCACTCCGGCGCGCTGGGCTGGGTGGCGATGATCACCATAGGCGCAACCTACCACCTCATCCCCAGGGTGTTCGGCCGCCCGCAGATGCATAGCATCGGCCTGATCAACGCACATTTCTGGCTGGCAACCATCGGCACCGTGTTGTACATCACCTCGATGTGGGTCAACGGCATCACGCAAGGCCTGATGTGGCGCGCAATCAACACCGACGGCACACTCACCTACTCCTTCGTTGAAGCCATGCAGGCCAGCCATCCCGGCTACGTGGTGCGGTTTATCGGCGGTGCGATTTTCACCAGTGGCATGTTGTTGATGGCGTGGAACGTAGGGCGCACGGTGCGCGCTTCCAGCCCTGCAGAAGCAGAGGCAGCGGCCCGTATCACCGTCGTGGGGGCGCACTGATGAAGCATGAAGTGCTGGAAAAGAACATCGGTCTGCTGGCCTTGTTCATGGTCATTGCCGTCAGCATCGGTGGCCTGACGCAGATCGTACCGCTGTTCTTTCAGGACGTGGCCAATCAACCCATCGAGGGCATGAAGCCGCGCACGGCGCTGGAGGTGGAAGGCCGCGACGTCTATATCGCCAACGGCTGTGTGGGCTGCCATTCGCAGATGATCCGTCCGTTCCGGGCTGAAACCGAGCGTTACGGGCATTATTCGGTCGCAGGCGAAAGCGTCTGGGATCACCCTTTCCTGTGGGGCTCGAAACGCACCGGGCCGGATCTGGCGAGAGTCGGCGGTCGCTACTCGGACGACTGGCACCGCGCGCACCTGTACAACCCGCGCGACGTGGTACCTGAATCGAAAATGCCTGCCTACCCGTTTCTGGTCGAAAAGGTACTCGACGGCAAGGACACCGCGAAAAAGCTCGAAGTGCTGCGCACGCTGGGCACGCCTTACACCGATGCCGATATCGCCGGTGCTGCGGCGGCCGTGCAAGGCAAGACCGAGATGGACGCACTGGTCGCGTACCTGCAAGGCCTCGGCACCCTCATCAAGAGCAAACGGTGAACATGATGGACATCGGAATGATTCGAGGCCTTGGCACGCTGGTGGTGATGGTGGCGTTCATCGGCCTGACGCTGTGGGTGTTCAGCCCGAAGCGCAAGGCCGAGTTCGATGATGCAACGCTGCTGCCGTTTGCCGATGACCCCGAAGCGATCAGCAAGGTCAAACAGTCCACAACGTCCCGGAGCGATGTGCCATGAGTACGTTCTGGAGCCTGTATGTCACGGTCCTGACGCTGGGCACGCTGGTCGCGCTGGTCTGGTTGCTGATGGCGACCCGCAAGGGCGAGCGCAAGGATCAGACCGACGAAACCATGGGTCACTCCTTCGACGGCATCGAGGAATACGACAACCCTCTGCCCAACTGGTGGTTCAAGCTGTTCATCGGCACCATCGTGTTTGCCGTGGGTTATCTGGTGCTGTATCCGGGCCTGGGCAACTGGCAAGGCCTGCTGCCTGGCTACACCTATCTGGACAAGGACAAACAGCTGCAATTTGCCGACGGCAAGCAAGGCTGGACTGGCGTTCACGAATGGGAAAAGGAAGTGGCGAGCGCCGAAGCCCTTTACGGCCCGCTGTTTGCAAAATATGCCGCGATGCCCATCGAGGAAGTCGCCAAGGATCAGAAAGCACTGGGCATGGGTGCGCGGCTGTTCGCGTCCAATTGCTCGGTCTGCCACGGCTCGGACGCCAAGGGGGCCTATGGCTTTCCGAACCTGACGGACGACAACTGGCGCTGGGGCGGCGACCCGCAATCGATCAAAACCTCGATCCTGAACGGCCGTCACGCAGTCATGCCCGCCTGGGGCGAAGTGCTGGGTGAGCAAGGCGTGCGTGACGTTTCGGCTTACGTCATGACGCTCATGGACGGTCGAAACCTGCCCGAAGGCGCGAAGGCCGACCCGGTTGCCGGGCAGAAGATCTACGCAACCAGTTGCATCGCCTGCCACGGTGCCGAAGGCAAAGGTCTGTCGATTCTCGGTGCGCCGGACCTGACTCATCCAGCGGGACTTATCTACGGATCGGGCTTTGCCCAGCTTCAACAGACGATCCGTTATGGTCGTCAGGGGCAGATGCCTGCGCAACAGGCGACTCAGGGTGATGACCGGGTGCATATTCTGGCGGCGTACGTGTACAGCCTGTCGCGTCGGGAAAAGCCGGCTCAAGCAGAGTGATCCAGCTGCATGACCACGCAGCGGCCCGTCCATAGACAATATCGCGGCTCATTCTGAAAAGATTCCAGGCTTGTAGTTACATTTCTACATGACTAGACTTCGTTTCTTTGCACTGTCTGTTCCAAGGAGGTCGCCCATGACAACTACCCTCTCGAGCCGGGAATTCAATCAGGACACCAGCGGCGCCAAAAAGGCTGCCAAAGAAGGTCCGGTCATCATCACCGACCGGGGCCGCCCAGCCCATGTTCTGCTTTCAATCGAAGATTATCTGAAGCTGACAGGCAGCGCGGTCAGCATTGCCGACCTGCTCGCGATGCCTGAAGACATTGAATTCGAACCACAACGGGCTGCTATCACACCCCGTCCGGTGGACCTCTCCTGATGTTTCTGCTCGACACCAACGTCGTCTCCGAACTCAGAAAACGCAGCCCGGACGCCAACGTGCTCAGATGGTCCCGGTCACACATGGCGTCCAGCCTGTTCATTTCATCCATCACCCTTCTTGAACTGGAAACAGGCGTCCTGCGTGTCGAACGACGTGATCCGATTCAGGGCGCAGCGCTCAGAACCTGGCTGGAACATCACGTTCTGAAAGCTTTCGCCGGGCGCATTCTGGCGGTCGACACTGCCGTTGCCAAACGGTGTGCACACCTTCATATTCCCGACCCACGTAACGAATGCGATGCCTTGATTGCAGCCACCGCACTGGTTCACGGCATGACCGTGGTCACGCGCAACACGGCGGATTTCCAGCCCTGCAATGTCGCACTGCTGAATCCGTGGATCAGCCAGTTGAACGAGGAGCCTGCAAGCGACTCGACGGCGGCCCGGTGAATACCCTCGCCGCAGGACCGCGCCATGAGTGAGCAGATCCCGCTCCACAACATCACACCGCCGACCGGGAGCGAAGACGCGTTCGTCGACCTTTACGCCTCGCGGAAAAACATCTACACCCGTGCGTTCAAAGGTGTCTATCGCAACCTGCGCATGACCACCGGCGTGGTGTTGCTGCTGATCTACTTCGGCGCGGTCTGGCTCAATCGCGAGGGTCATCAGGCCATCTGGTGGGACCTGCCTGAGCGCCGGTTCTACATTTTCGGCGCAACCTTCTGGCCACAGGATTTCATCCTGCTTTCAGGTCTGTTGATCGTTGCGGCGTTCGGCCTGTTCTTCGTGACGGTTTACGCAGGACGCGTATGGTGCGGTTATACCTGCCCGCAAAGCGTCTGGACCTGGATCTTCATGTGGTGCGAAAAGCTCACCGAAGGCGACCGCAACCAGCGCATCAGACTCGACAGCTCACCGATGTCCATCGGAAAACTGGCGCGCAAGCTGGCCAAGCACAGCCTGTGGTTGCTGATCGGTTTTGTGACCGGCCTGACCTTCGTCGGCTATTTTTCACCGATCCGCCAACTGATCACGGACCTGTTCGCCGGGCAGGCCTATGGCTGGGCGTATTTCTGGGTCGGGTTCTTCACGCTGGCGACCTACGCCAACGCGGGCTGGCTGCGCGAACAGGTGTGCATTTACATGTGCCCCTACGCGCGATTCCAGAGCGTGATGTTCGACAAAGACACCCTGATCGTCTCCTACGACCCGCAACGCGGTGAACCACGCGGGGCAAGGAAAAAAGAGGCTGATCATCAGGCGCAAGGTCTGGGAGATTGCATCGACTGCACGATGTGCGTGCAAGTCTGCCCGACCGGCATCGACATTCGCGACGGCTTGCAGGTCGAGTGTATCGGCTGCGCAGCCTGTATCGATGCCTGCGACACGGTCATGGACAGAATGGCCTACCCGCGCGGGCTGATCAGCTACACCACCGAGAACCGATTGTCAGGGCAGACAACGCGTACACTGCGCCCGCGTCTGATCGGCTATGCGCTGGTGCTGCTGCTGATGATCGGGTTGCTGACCAGCGCCTTCCTGACCCGCTCTCTGGTAGGGCTGGATGTCAGCAAGGACCGCATGTTGTACCGGGAAAACGCTGAAGGGCGGATCGAAAACGTCTACAGCCTCAAGGTCATGAACAAGGATCAGGTCGCCCATACCTATGCACTGGAAGCCCATGGGCTGCCTGATCTGAAATGGCAGGGACGTCGTGAAATAACGGTCGAAGCAGGCGAGATTCTCAGCACACCAGTGCAACTGTCCAGCGCTGCCGAAGCCCTGCCGTCGAGCACGCAGGACGTCACGTTCATCATCAGGGATGTGCATGACGACGAGATTCGCCTCGAAACCAGAAGCCGGTTCATCGGCCCGTCCACCCGCTAAGAGCATCGCCATGCCCGCCGCAACCGCTGCAAGCCCCTGGTACAGGCACCTCTGGCCATGGATCATCATTGCCATGCTGGGTGGCTCGGTCGTGCTCAGCCTGACCATGGCGGGCATCGCCATCAATCACCCGGACAATCTGGTCACTGACAACTATTACGAAGCGGGCAAAGGCATCAATCGCTCGATCAATCGCGAGATACTCGCCCAGACCCTCAAACTGCGCGCCAGCCTTCATCTGGACGACGTGACCGGCGAAGCAGAACTGCGCCTGAGCGGCAACAGCAATCCCGAACGGCTGGAATTGAACCTGATCTCACCCACTCAGCCGGACAGGGATCGCCGTGTATTTCTGACCCGCAGCCCTTCGCAGGCCGGTCGCTATGTCGGGCAACTTCAGGACCGGGTCGAAGGCCGTCGCTTCGTCGAACTGCTGGGCAGCGAAGGCGGTCAGACCTGGCGTCTGTTCGAGGAGGAATGGCTGGGCCATGACCGCACACTGACGCTGGGCGACGAGCCGCTGCAGGCGGCTCAAGGCCGCAAGGACTGACGTGAACGCGCCCCTGCTCTGCTATCACTGCGCCCTCCCCGTTCCTGCAGGCAGCCGTTTCACTGCCGTCGTACTCGGAGAAACCCGTGAGCTGTGCTGCCCAGGCTGTCAGGCAGTGGTCGAGGCCATTGTCGCGGGCGGTCTGGAACACTATTACGCCCATCGCAGCGAAACCTCCGCCAACCCGGAAAGCTTGCCAACACGTGTGCTCGACGAGTTGGCGCTGTACGACCGCCCGGATGTGCAGGCGCCTTTCGTACGTCATGACGCCGACGTTTCGGAAACCACCCTGCTCATCGAGGGCATCAGTTGCGCGGCCTGCGGCTGGCTGATCGAGCAACGGCTCGGCAAGCTGCCGGGTGTGGTCGAGGCGCGACTGAACCTGTCGAACCATCGACTGCTGGTGCGCTGGGTCAGCGATCAGGTTGCGTTCAGCCAGCTGTTGAACACGCTGCGCAACATCGGCTACGTCGCCCATCCCTGGCAGGCCGATCACGCTGCCGAACGGCTGGCAAGCGAGAACCGGCTTGCACTGCGGCAACTGGGCGTTGCCGGTCTGCTGTGGTTTCAGGCAATGATGGCAACCATGGCAACCTGGCCGGAATTCAATCTGGACCTCAGCCCGTCGATGCATACCATCCTGCGCTGGGTAGCGCTGTTTCTGACCACGCCCATCGTGCTCTACAGCTGCGCGCCGTTCTTTCGAGGCGCGTTACGCGATTTGCGCAGCCGCCATCTGACCATGGATGTGTCGGTGTCGCTGGCCATTGGCACGGCCTACGTCGCAGGGTTCTGGACCGCCATCAGCGGGACAGGAGAGCTGTACGTCGATGCCGTCGGCATGTTCGCGCTGTTTCTGCTGGCTGGACGCTATCTGGAACGCCGGGCGAGGGAACGCACGGCAGTGGCGACGGCACAGCTGGTCAATGTGCTGCCTGCCTCATGCCTGCGCATGAACCCCAGCGGCCAGACCGAACGCATTCTGCTCAGCGAGCTGCGCATCGACGATCAGGTGCTGGTGCAGCCCGGCGCAGTGATTCCGGTGGATGGCAGGATTCTCGAAGGCCAGTCCAGTGTCGACGAATCATTACTGACCGGCGAATACCTGCCCCGGATAAGAACCGTCGGTGACAGCGTCACGGCGGGCACGCTCAATGTCGAGAGCGCCCTGAAGATCCAGGTGCTGGCGCTGGGTCATGACACGCAACTGTCCGCCATTGTTTGTCTGCTGGAGCGCGCCCAGGCCGACAAGCCACGGCTGGCGGGAATGGCGGATCGTGCCGCACAGACATTTCTGCTGATTTCACTGATTGCCGCTGCGGTGATCGGCATCGTCTGGTGGCAACTCGATTCATCCCGCGCCCTGTGGATCGTTTTGGCGATGCTGGTCGCCACCTGCCCCTGTGCCCTGTCACTGGCAACGCCCACCGCACTGACCGCTGCGACCGGCACGCTGCATAAACTCGGGCTGTTGGTGACACGCGGTCATGTGCTGGAAGGCCTGAACACCATCGACACCGTCATCTTCGACAAGACCGGAACCCTCACCGAGGGTCGCCTGACAGTGCGGGCTGTCCGTCCATTGGCAACGCTGGATGCAGAAACATGCCTGGAGCTGGCTGCCGCGCTGGAGAGCCGTTCCGAACACCCCATCGCCCGCGCATTTGGCCGCGCACCGAAGGAAGCCGGGCAGGTCATCAACGCGCCCGGACGCGGTCTGGAAGGCTGGGTGGATAATCACTGTCTGCGCATCGGTCAGCCTGAATTCGTCTGCGCGTTAAGCGATACTCGCGTCCTGCAGATGCCTGACGAAACCGGCCAATGGCTGCTGCTCGGCGACACCGACGGCCCGCTGGCGTGGTTCGGCCTTGATGACCGGCTGCGCGATGATGCCGTTGAACTGCTCCAGGCCTGCCAGGCTCGCGGCTGGAAAACCCTGCTGTTGTCGGGGGACAGTTCGCCGATGGTGCAGACAGTGGCAGCCATGCTGGGCATCGACGATGCGCGCGGCGGTCTGCGGCCTGACGACAAGCTGGCCGTGCTGCAGCAGTTGCAGGCGCAAGGACGCAATGTATTGATGATCGGCGACGGCGTGAACGATGTACCGGCCATGGCCGCAGCCACCATCAGCGTAGCGATGGGCTCGGCCACCGACCTGACCAGAACCGGGGCTGACGCGGTGCTGCTGTCCAACCGCTTGCACAGCCTGATCGACGCCTTCGGGCTGGCGCGACGTACTCGCCGGGTGATTGTCGAAAACCTGCTGTGGGCAGGCTTGTACAATGGCCTGATGCTGCCGTTCGCGGCGCTGGGCTGGATCACACCGGTCTGGGCTGCCATCGGTATGTCTGCAAGTTCATTGATCGTGGTGCTCAACGCCCTGCGCCTGACACGCATGCCGCCGTCTGCACCGCCATTCGTCCCGGAGGTTTCATGCCCGCGCTCTACATCATGATTCCCGCCGCGCTGGTGCTGGTGGCGGTCGCGATCTACATCTTTTTCTGGGCGGTGGACAGTGGTCAGTACGACGACATGGACGGTCCGGCCCACAGCATCCTGTTCGACGATCAGGACCCCGACCATCAGGCCGCGGCGCAACGCAGCACGTCCGATACCGAAGCGCCGAACCGTGCAGGAAAACCTGATGCCTGACGCTCATCATGCTTGACCTCATCCCGCTGCTGTTTTCCGCGCTCGTGCTCGGGCTGCTGGGCGGCGGCCATTGTCTGGGCATGTGTGGCGGATTGATGGGCGCATTGACCCTGGCCATTCCCCGGGAACAACGCGCACGCCGCGTGCGGCTGTTGATGGCCTATAACCTGGGCCGCATCATCAGCTATGCGATTGCCGGTTTCTTCAGCGGACTGGTCGGCTGGGCCGTGGCGAACAGTCCGGGAGCGACGACCCTGCGCGTTGTGGCAGCGCTTCTGCTGATCGCCATGGGCCTGTACCTCGCCGGGTGGTGGAGCGGCCTGACCCGCGTCGAGCGTCTGGGCCGAGGCCTCTGGCGCTACCTGCAACCCTTCACCACGCGCCTGCTGCCGATTTCAAGCATCCCCCGCGCCCTGTTGCTCGGCGCACTGTGGGGCTGGCTGCCCTGCGGACTGGTCTACAGCACCCTGCTCTGGGCTGCCAGTCAGGGCAATGCCATCGACAGCGCCTTGCTGATGCTGGCGTTCGGTCTGGGCACCTGGCCCGTGCTGCTTGCCACCGGCCTGGCCGCCGAACGCACCACCGCACTGCTGCGCAGACGCAGCGTCCGCACCACAGGTGGCGTGCTGGTGATCCTCTTCGGACTCTGGACATTGCCGGGACCTCATCAGCACTGGTTGATGGGCCATTGAGTGATCGAGCCTGCTCGCTGTCAGCCCGGTTGACCCACATCAACACCCGATAAACACGCCCCTCGTATGCTCCGGCGCTCATCACCCCATCCGGGAAACATGCGCATGCTGGACGTCATTCGTTGGGATTCAGACCTGATCCGTCGCTACGACCTCACAGGCCCGCGTTACACCTCGTATCCAACGGCCGTGCAATTCAGGACCGATATCGGCGCTTTCGACCTGTTGCACGCGCTGCGTGACAGTCGCAAGTCGTTACGGCCTTTGTCGCTGTATGTGCACATCCCTTTTTGCGCCAACGTTTGTTACTACTGCGCCTGCAACAAGGTCATCACCAAGGATCGCGGTCGTTCACAGGCTTATCTGCAACGCCTGATGCATGAAATAGAGATGCTCGCCTGCCATCTCGACCCCGGTCAGATCGTCGAGCAGTTGCATCTGGGCGGTGGGACGCCGACGTTTCTCAGCCATGACCAGCTGCGGCAACTCATGGCGCACCTGCGTGCGCACTTCAATCTGTTGCAGGACGACTCGGGAGACTACGGCATCGAGATCGATCCGCGTGAAGCCGACTGGGCGACGATGGGCCTGCTGCGTGAACTGGGCTTCAACCGCGTCAGCCTGGGCGTGCAGGACCTGGAACCTGCGGTACAGCGTGCGATCAATCGCCTGCAAAGCCTGGAGGAAACCCGGACGCTGGTCGAAGCCGCGCGAACGCTGCAGTTTCGCTCGGTCAATATCGACCTGATCTACGGCCTGCCCAAACAGACCCTCGACAGCTTTGCCTGTACGGTTGACGAGGTCATCAGGCTGCAGCCGGATCGCCTGTCAGTGTTCAACTACGCCCATCTGCCCGAGCGCTTCATGCCCCAGCGGCGTATCGAAAGCGCCGATCTGCCCTGCCCTGAAACCAGGTTGTCGATGCTGGAGCGTACGGTTTCGCAACTGACTCAGGCGGGTTATCGCTACATCGGCATGGATCACTTCGCCCTGCCTGACGACGACCTGGCTATCGCGCAGGAAGATCGGACGCTGCATCGAAATTTTCAGGGTTACACCACCCACGGACACTGCGATCTGCTCGGGCTGGGGGTTTCGGCAATCAGCCAGGTGGGCAATCTTTACAGCCAGAACAGCAGCGATCTGAACGACTATCAGAACCTGCTCGCCAGCGATCAACTGGCGACCAGACGGGGGCTGTTCTGCAACAACGATGACCAGATCAGACGCGCAGTGATTCAACAATTGATCTGCCATTTCCACCTGAATTTCGTAAAAACCGGGCAGGCTCTGGCAATCGATTTCAAATCCTACTTCAGTGATATCTGGCCGCAACTCGACGTCATGGCCGAAGACGGATTGATCGCTCTGGGACGCGACACACTCGACGTGCTGCCTGCGGGACGGCTGCTGGTGCGCGCGGTATGCAAGGTGTTTGATACGTACCTGGCCCGGCAGCACCCTCAACCCTTTTCAAAGGTAATCTAGGCCAGCCAGACGTCTTACATTTTGGCCATGATCAGCATGCCGGCCTTGACCTTGTCGTCATTGCTGGATTTGAGCCTGTTCATCAGCGTGGAAAGGTCATCGCTGGACGTACTGATCTGCGCCTGTAGCATGCTCATCACTGCCTGCAGACCCGCCGCCTTGCTCTTGCGCTCCTCGTCAGTGAGGCTCGGATCCTTGAGCGCCTGCTGGATCTGCAAGGTCAGCTCGGCGATCTGTCGTTGCAGTTCGCGAATGGCCTTCAGCAGCTTCTGAACCGACGCCGGCAAACCACTCTGTTCGATGTCTGCATCCTTGGACGACGAAGAGGCGGCTGCCCGTCCTGCAGCCGACAGGTCGACTTTCACCCCCTCTGACGCAGCAGGCACAGCGTCGACCTTGACCTCCTGAGGCGAACGGGAAGTCACCGCTGGCGTGGCGACGGCCAGTGTGATGGCACCTACGGGCGAAGTGGTCAGGGTCATGGTTGGACGTCCCGCTGTCATTGGATGAGTACACCGGTATCGGCAGACCGGGACGAGAGTTGATACCTGACAGGAACTGCGAGGCTGGCCCTACTTGCCTTGGGTGAGTTACCCTTACGACTTATGTGTGTTTTCCCACAAGGAATCTAGTGATGTCCGAGCCCGCCAAGTCACGTGCTTCAACTCAGGCTCATTGCAAGGATTGCAGTCTCGCCCCGCTCTGCCTGCCCCTCTCGCTGAACCTCGAAGACATGGAGTCGCTTGACCAGATCGTCAAGCGCGGCCGCCCGTTGAAAAAAGGCGAGTTCCTGTTTCGTCAGGGCGATACCTTCGAGTCGGTCTATGCCGTTCGCTCCGGCGCCTTGAAAACCTTCAGTATCAGTGACGCCGGTGAAGAACAGCTCACCGGTTTTCACCTGCCCAGCGAACTGGTCGGCATGTCCGGGATGGACGCCCAGGCGTATCCGGTCTCCGCGCAGGCGCTGGAAACCACGTCAGTGTGCGAAATCCCGTTCGAGCGCCTGGATGAGCTCTCGGTGCAACTACCGCAACTGCGTCGGCAACTGATGCGCGTCATGAGCCGCGAGATCCGCGACGATCAGCAAATGATGCTGCTGCTGTCGAAAAAGACCGCCGACGAGCGCATCGCAACCTTTCTGGTCAACCTGTCGGCCCGCTTCCGGGCGCGAGGCTTTTCCGCCAACCAGTTCCGCCTGAGCATGTCGCGCAATGAAATCGGCAATTACCTGGGTCTGGCAGTCGAAACCGTTTCCCGCGTATTCACCCGTTTTCAGCAGAACGAGCTGATCACCGCCGAAGGCAAAGAAGTGCATATTCTCGACCCGATTCAGCTCTGCGCACTGGCTGGCGGCGCCTTCCAAAGCTGATGCGTGCGATCCGGGGCCGGTCGGCTTAAACTGTGGGCCAATCTTGCCCCGGATCACTTTCTGATGATTTTCGATGAATTGAGCTTCAAATCCCTGATACGCCCGGTCGTGGACTTCCCCAAGCCTGGCGTCGTCTTCCGCGACATCACTCCACTCTTCCAGTCGCCCAAGGCTACCCGCCAGGTGATCGACAGCTTCGTGCAGCGCTACATCGAAGCCGACTTCAGCCACATCGGCGTCATGGACGCACGCGGCTTTCTGATCGGATCGGTCGTGGCCTATGAGCTGAACAAGCCTCTGGTACTGTTTCGCAAACAGGGCAAGCTGCCGGCTGACGTGCTGTCCGAGGGTTACCAGACCGAATACGGCGAAGCGTACCTGGAAGTCCATGCGGACAGCCTGTGCGACGGCGACTCGGTCGTGATGTTCGATGACCTGATCGCCACGGGCGGAACGCTGATCGCGGCCGCCAACCTGATCCGCCGCATGGGCGCTCGAATTCACGAAGCCGCCGCAATCATTGATCTGCCGGAACTGGGCGGTTCGAAACGTCTGCAGGCCATGGCCATCCCCACCTTCTGCCTGACTGAATTCGCGCTGGACGAACAGTAAGGCACGGGTGGAGCAGCACCGAGCCGGAAGGAAAATCAAGGGAAGGAAAAAGCCTGGTCGCGAATGGACCAGGCTTGATCGAAGTCAGCTCGCCGGATTGCCGTGAAGCTTGGTCATCAACTGGGCTTCGGCCTGAGTCAGTCCGCAAGACTGGGTCAGTTCGTCAATGCTCGCACCCATGCCGACCAGACGCGCGGCCTGGGCAAAGGACAGCGTGGAGGGATCGCGCTGTTCAAGTGCCGTCAACTTGTCGGGCAACGGCGCAACGATGGCGCGCAGCTCGTGCAGAGCCTCACCCATGCGTACCGTGCCGCTCTGGAAGTTGTCCACGCGTCGGGCCAACTCCTTGATACGCTGATCACGCAAGGCAGCCGCCTCGTCACGCACGGCGTCGAGCTTGCGCTGACGCTTGGTATGGGTCAGGAACATTCCCAGGGTGACCACCCAGAGAATGCCCAGAAAGACGACTGCAACCTCAAGAATCAATCAGATGCTCTCCAGCTCGGACCACTCTTCTTCGGACATCATTTTGTCCAGCTCGACCAGAATCAACAGCTCGCCGTTCTTGTTGCAGACGCCCTGAATGAACTTGGCCGATTCATCGTTACCGACGTTAGGTGCGGTTTCGACTTCGGACTGACGCAAGTAAACCACTTCAGCCACGCTGTCGACCAGAATCCCGACCACTTGCTTGTCGGCTTCGATGATCACGATACGCGTGTTGTCGCTGACTTCAACCGGCGCCAGGCCGAAGCGCTGACGGGTGTCGATCACCGTCACGACATTACCGCGCAGGTTGATGATGCCCAGCACGTAGCTTGGCGCACCCGGTACCGGAGCGATTTCGGTGTAGCGCAGCACTTCCTGGACCTGCATCACGTTGATGCCATAGGACTCATTGTCCAAGCGGAACGTAACCCATTGCAGGATAGGATCTTCGGAACCCTGTGCAGACGACTTATTCATACCCTAACCCCTCACGTGTGTACTCTGCGGGCGACGCGACTGGCGACGACCCATGATTATTTCGACTTGTTCAACTGCTTGACCGCGCCACTGGCTATCAACTCGGCCAACTCTGCAACGTCCAGCAACGCACACATGTGTTCGATCACTGTGCCCGCCAGCCATGGCCGCTGACCACGCTGTGTGCGCCACTTGATTTCGTTCGGATCAAGCCGCAAAGAGCGACTGACCTGATGCACCGCCAACCCCCACTCGTACCCCTGAACCGAAATCACATACTGCAAGCCCTGGCGAAAATCGTCGCGGTAGCGATCAGGCATGATCCAGCGCGCGGTATCCAGCACTTTGAGGTTCCCCGCCTGCGAAGGCAGGATCCCGAGAAACCAGTCCGGCTGACCGAACAGAGGCGTCAGCTCCTGCCCTGCCAAAGGATAAATCGACCCCAGGCACACCAACGGCACCGCCAGTGTCAGCCCCGCCACATCGAACAACAGGCATTCGAAGGGCTCGGCAGCCCAGGCCGGACGACCATCGCTGGTCGGTGGCGGCGTGGGCGTACGTTGCGGCGCCATGGTGCTCAGCTCGGCAACCGGCTCGACCAGCTCGACCACCGGAACCTCGACTTCAACCACAGCCTCGGTCACGATCACCGGCTCAACTTCCAGCACCGGCGTCACCACCGGTGCCGCAACGACAACAGGCACCGCTACGGCTGCAGGGGCGGCTACAGCCACTGCGACCGGCTTTATCTGCGACTGCCTGCGCGCATCGAACGCCTGCTCTTCGAGCACCGCCGCCTGAAACTCGTCGATGCTGCTGGCCGGAACCTCAGGTTCTTCGGTCGCGTCCTGAAGCAACGCATCCAGATAGGACTGCAGGGCCAGCTTGGGTCGTGTTGCAACTTCTACAGGGCGGTTCATACCGGGGCCCAACAAAAAATGGAGCGAGTGCAGCCTGATAGAGTTATCGGCCGCATTGAGGCATCACTTGAGCTGACAGCAGAGAAAGAATGTGCGCGCATGTCAGGCCACCTGAGCATTGAGTTGCTCGGCGAGCATATGCTTGAGCAATGCGCGGTACGCAATCACACCACGGCTCTTGCTGTCGTTCTGCGACGGCGTAAGACCGGCACGGCTGGCATCGCGCAAGCGCGTGTCCACCGGCACATAAGCCTGCCAGACATGCTCGGGAAAACTGTCACGTAGAAGCTTCAAGGTACCCATGGATGCCTGAGTACGGCGGTCGAACAATGTCGGCACGATGGTGTAAGGCAACGGCACCTTGCGGGAACGGTTGATCATCGTAAGGGTGTTGACCATGCGTTCCAGCCCTTTGACGGCCAGAAATTCGGTCTGCACGGGAATCGCCAGTTGCTGACTCGCGGCCAGCGCGTTGACCATCAACACCCCAAGCAATGGCGGGCTGTCGATCAGCGCATAGTCAAAATCCTGCCACAACTGGGCCAGGCTCTTGGCAATCACCAGACCCAGGCCACTCTGGCCCGGCGACTGTCTCTCCAGCGTCGCCAATGCAGTACTGGACGGAATCAGTGAGATACGCTGATCGCTGGTCGGCAACAGGAGTTGGCCCGGAAGCCCGTCAGGAACCACGCCCTTGTGCAGAAACAGATCGAACGCGCTGTGTTCCAGTTCGTCAGGGTTGTGCCCGAAATAGCTGGTCATGGAGCCGTGGGGGTCTAGATCGACCACGACCACACGCTTGCCCGCATCGGCCAGCAGACCGGCCAGGGCAATGGTCGTGGTGGTCTTTCCGACTCCACCTTTCTGGTTGGCTACTGCCCAGACTCTCATTGATGATTTTCCTTCCGTACAGCGATGACCGTACCAATACGCTATTAAGGTGCGGGTGACGGAGAATTGACAGTGTTCGCACGTACCGGCGGCTTTGCTGGCACCGGTGCAGTTTGTGTGCCAGCACGCTTCAATGCGGCGTCCGGCTGCGCATTCGCAGTGCCGGTGCTGGTCAGACTGCGCCGCACATCCAGGTTGCGGGAGATGACCAGCACCACACGACGGTTCTTGGCACGCCCGGTAGCGCTGGTATTTGGGGCAATTGGCTGGAACTCGCCGTATCCGACGGAGGCCAGACGCGCCGGATTGACACCGTCGATGGCCAGCATGCGGACGATACTGGCCGAACGTGCCGACGACAGTTCCCAGTTGGTCGGAAACTGCGAAGTGCTGATCGGCTGGTCATCGGTGAAGCCTTCGACATGGATCGGGTTGTCGAAGCGCTTGACGATACCGGCGACCTTTTCAATGATCGTGAACGCCTTGTCGCTGGGCATCGCATCACCGCTGCCGAACAGCAGGCTGGAGTTGAGCTCGATCTCGATCCACAGTTCGTTGCCGCGCACGGTCATCTGGTCGGACTGGATCAGATCGCCAAACGCATCACGTACATCCTGGGCAATGGTCTGCAAAGGGTCACTGGCCGACGAGGCGATACCGGCGTCGGTTTCCTCGCTGTCCTTGAGCAACGGCTCGGACGGCTTGACCGACACCGGACGCTGCTCGCCGATGGGGATCGGCTTCATCGTGCGCTCGGCGTCGTTGAACACGCCGACCAGCGCCTGCGACAGGATCTTGTACTTGCCTTCGTTGACCGAGGAAATCGAGTACATCACCACGAAGAACGCGAACAGCAGCGTAATGAAGTCGGCGTAGGACACCAGCCAGCGTTCATGATTTTCGTGTTCTTCGGGCTGACGACGTCGAGCCATGAGGTGTTACTCCATGAAGCCTTGCAGCTTGAGTTCGATGGAGCGCGGGTTCTCACCCTCGGCAATGGACAGCAGACCTTCGAGCAGCATTTCGCGGTAGCGCGCCTGACGATGGGCAATCGCTTTGAGCTTGTTGGCCACCGGCAGCAGGATTAAGTTGGCTGTCGCGACACCGTAGATGGTGGCGACGAAGGCTACGGCAATGCCGCTGCCCAACTGACTCGGATCGGCCAGATTGCCCATCACGTGAATCAACCCCATGACCGCACCGATGATGCCCACAGTCGGCGCGTAGCCGCCCATGCTCTCGAAGACCTTGGCCGCCTGAATATCACGGGTTTCCTGGGTGATGAAATCGACTTCCAGAATGCTGCGAATCGCTTCCGGTTCGGCGCCGTCGACCAACAGCTGCAAGCCTTTGCGCGCATAGCTGTCAGGTTCGGCATCGGCAACCGTTTCCAGACCCAGCAGGCCTTCCTTGCGGGCGGTCATGCTCCAGCCGATCACGCGGTCGACGCCACCCGGCAGATCGACACGCGGCGGAAACAGCACCCAACGAATGATTTTCATGGCCCGCATGAACGCGCTCATGGGCGCCTGCAACAGCGAGGCGCCCAGCGTACCGCCGATCACGATCAACGCTGCCGGACCATTGAGCAACGCACTGAGGTGTCCGCCTTCGAGAAAGTTGCCGCCGATGATCGCCACGAACGCAAGGATCAGTCCGATCAGACTCAGTACATCCATCAGAGGCACGCCTCGACCAGGTGACGACCGATATCGTCCAGGCTATAGATGGCATCCGCCAGCTCGGCCTTGACGATGGCCATCGGCATGCCATAGATCACGCAGCTCGCCTCGTCCTGCGCCCAGACTGTACTGCCAGCCTGTTTGAGCAGACGAGCGCCTTCGCGACCGTCAGCGCCCATGCCGGTGAGTACGACAGAAAGCACCTTGTCGCCATAGGACTTGGCGGCCGACCCGAACGTGATGTCCACGCACGGCTTGTAATTGAGGCGTTCGTCACCGGGCAGAATCTTAACCGTGCCACGGCTGTCGACCATCATCTGCTTACCACCGGGTGCCAGCAGGGCGAGGCCCGGACGCAGTACGTCACCGTCCTCGGCTTCCTTGACGCTGATCTTGCACAGCTTGTCCAGGCGCTCGGCAAAGGCTTTGGTGAACGCAGCAGGCATGTGCTGGATCAGCACCAACGGTGCCGGAAAACCGGCAGGCAGTTGCGTAAGCACACGTTGCAATGCCACGGGACCGCCGGTCGACGTGCCGATGGCAACCAGCTTGTAGGCCTTGCGCTTCGGCGTGCCCGAGGTGGTCGGATGGGCCGGAGCATGCGTCTGTGGCTGGGCATGGGCTGCATGCGGTGCAGGCGCTGCAGTACGCGGCGCAATCGTGCGTGCAGGCGTGGTCGATGCAGGTGCCGGCGCAGGGGTACGGGCAGCGGGCGCAGCGGATGAGGAAACCGGAGCGGCAGAAGCAGAACTCGCGCCGCTGAGACGACGGTTACTGCGTGAGATGCTGTTGATCTTCTCGCACAGCAGTTGCTTGACCTTCTGCGGGTTGCGCGAGATGTCTTCAAAGTTCTTGGGTAAAAAGTCCACGGCACCGGCGTCCAGCGCGTCCAGCGTGACGCGTGCACCTTCGTGCGTCAGCGAGGAAAACATCAGGACCGGGGTCGGGATACGCTGCATGATGTGACGAACTGCCGTTATGCCATCCATCATCGGCATTTCGTAGTCCATGGTGATCACGTCAGGCTTGAGGGCCAGCGCCTGTTCGATCGCTTCCTTGCCGTTGGTTGCCGTGCCGACAACCTGGATGTTGGGGTCCGAAGAAAGAATTTCCGTAACGCGGCGGCGGAAGAAACCGGAATCATCCACCACCAGGACCTTGACTGCCATAAACACTCCAATAGGCGCCGCAGGCAGCCGAAGCTGCCCGCAACCCCAGAATCAAATACGCCGTGCGGCGTAACGCTTGAGCATGCTCGGTACATCGAGAATCAAGGCAATGCGACCGTCACCGGTGATGGTGGCGCCCGACATGCCCGGCGTACCTTGCAGCATCTTGCCCAGCGGTTTGATCACCACTTCTTCCTGTCCGACCAGTTGATCGACGACAAAGCCGATGCGCTGGGTGCCGACAGACAGAATCACCACGTGCCCTTCACGCTGCTCTTCATGCGCTGCCGAACTGACCAGCCAGCGCTTGAGGTAAAACAGTGGCAAGGCCTTGTCACGCACGATCACCACTTCCTGACCATCGACGACGTTGGTGGTCGACAGGTCCAGGTGGAAGATTTCGTTGACATTGACCAGCGGGAAGGCAAAGGCCTGATTGCCCAGCATGACCATCAGGGTCGGCATGATCGCAAGCGTCAGCGGAACCTTGATGACGATCTTCGAACCCTGACCCTTGGTCGAGTAGATGTTGATCGAACCGTTGAGCTGGGAAATCTTGGTTTTCACCACGTCCATGCCCACGCCACGACCGGACACGTCGGAAATCTCGGTCTTGGTCGAGAAGCCGGGTGCAAAGATCAGGTTGTAGCAGTCGGTGTCGCTGAGACGGTCCGCAGCATCCTTGTCCATGACACCACGCTTGACGGCGATGGAGCGCAGCACGTTGGGGTCCATACCCTTGCCGTCATCCGAGATGGACAACAGGATATGGTCGCCTTCCTGCTCGGCCGCCAGAATCACCTTGCCGCCGCGGGACTTGCCGGTGGCTTCGCGTTCTTCCGGGGTTTCGATACCATGGTCGACCGCGTTGCGCACCAAGTGGACCAACGGGTCGGCCAGTGCCTCGACAAGGTTCTTGTCCAGGTCGGTCTCTTCACCCACCAGTTCCAGGATGATTTCTTTCTTGAGCTGGCGAGCCAGGTCACGAACCAGACGCGGGAAGCGGCCGAAGACTTTCTTGATCGGCTGCATGCGGGTTTTCATCACCGCGGTCTGCAGGTCGGCGGTGACCACGTCCAGGTTGGAAACAGCCTTGGACATGGCTTCGTCGCCACTGTTCAGACCCAGGCGAACCAGGCGGTTACGCACCAGCACCAGTTCGCCGACCATGTTCATGATCTCGTCCAGGCGCGCAGTGTCGACACGCACCGTGGTTTCGGCTTCTGTCGCAACAGGCTTTTCGCCCGTCGGGGCAGGAGCACGTGCGGGTGCAGGTGCAGCGGCCTTGGCGGGCGCAGGCTCGGCCTTTGCAGCAGGTGCAGGCGCCGCAGCGGGTTTGGCAGCAGGAGCTGGAGGAGCTTTGGCAGCAGGCGCAGGTGCCTTGGCGACAACCGCGTCAGGCTCGAACTTGCCCTTGCCGTGCAGCTCGTCCAGCAGGTTTTCGAATTCGTGATCAGTGATTTCGTCGGACGCTGCGGCCTTGGCCGTCGCTGGAGCCTTGGCCGCAACGGCCTCGACAGCCACCGGCGCAACGACAGCGGCGTCGAACGACCCTTTGCCATGCAACTGGTCCAGCAATGCTTCGAACTCGTCGTCAGTGATCTCGTCACTGGCCGGTGCGCTGCCGCCAGCCTTGGCCGCAGGGGCCGGCGCTGGAGCGGCATCGGCGGCAAACTTGCCCTTGCCGTGCAACTGATCGAGCAGGGATTCGAATTCCTGATCGGTAATCTCGTCGCTCGACGAGGCCTGAGCAGCCGGGGCGGCAGCAGGTGCTGCAATCGGCTTGGCGCCGTGCAGCGAATCGAGCAACTGTTCGAATTCATGGTCGGTGATGTCGTCACCGCCAGCCGCCTCGGCAACCGGAGCAGCCACTTCAGCTGCCTCGGCCACAGGTTCAGGCTCGGCAACCGCGACCTCGTCATTGGACTGTGGTTCAGCCAGACGCGACAGCGCCGCCAGCAGTTCCGGCGTCGCAGGCGTCAGGTCAGTACGTTCGCGCACCTGGCCGAACATGCTGTTGACGGTATCCAGTGCTTCCAGGACCACGTCCATGAGCTCGGAATCAACGCGCCGCTCACCCTTGCGCAGGATGTCGAACACGTTTTCGGCGATATGGCAGCACTCCACCAGCTCATGGAGCTGGAGGAAGCCGGCGCCCCCTTTTACAGTGTGAAAACCGCGAAAAATTGCATTGAGCAGATCAGCATCATCCGGTCGGCTTTCCAGCTCGACCAATTGTTCTGACAACTGCTCCAGAATTTCGCCGGCCTCTACCAGAAAATCCTGAAGGATTTCTTCATCGGCGCCGAAGCTCATGGGGGTGCTCCCTAAAATTAACCGTCAACAGACCTAGAAGCCGAGGCTCGATAGCAGATCGTCTACATCATCCTGTCCGGATACGACGTCTTCACGTTTATCGGCATGAATCTGCGGACCTTCACCCTTGGCGAGATGTTTTTTAGGATCTTTTTCCGCAAGGATGGATTCTTCGTCATGTTCGATGCCTGCGAAGCGATCGACATGACTGGCCATGAGCACCAGTTTGAGCAAATTGCCTTCCACTTCAGTGACCAACTGCGTGACACGCTTGATCACCTGACCGGTGAGGTCCTGGTAATCCTGGGCGAGCAGAATGTCATTGAGGTGCGCGGAAACCTCGTGAGTCTCCTTCTCGGTACGCGTCAGAAAACCATCGACCCGCTTGGCGAGATCGCGAAATTCCTCGGCACCGATTTCGCGGCGCATGAAGCGCCCCCAGTCTTCGCTCAACGCCTTGGCGTCGGCACTCAGACCGTTCATGACCGGCGTGCTTTCCTCGACCAGATCCATGGTGCGGTTGGCCGCATTTTCGGTCAGCCGCACGACGTAACCCAGACGTTCGGTGGCATCCGTGATCTGCGATACCTCCTCGGCCTGAGGCATGTGCGGATCGATCTGGAAGTTGACGATTGCACTGTGCAGCTCACGAGTCAGCTTGCCCACTTCCTGATAAAGGCCGCGGTCGCGTGTCTGGTTGAGCTCATGGATCAGTTGCACAGCTTCGCCGAAACGACCTTTTTCAAGGCTGGTGACGAGTTCCTGCGCGTGTCTTTTCAGGGTCGACTCAAAGTCGGCCATCGAATCATTGTTATCCATAGCGCCCTCGCGGCATGCATCAGCTATTGACGCGTTCAAAGATCTTTTCGATCTTCTCTTTCAGCGCTTGAGCCGTGAATGGCTTGACCACGTAACCGTTCACCCCGGCCTGTGCAGCTTCGATGATCTGCTCACGCTTGGCTTCGGCAGTGACCATCAGCACGGGCAGGCTCTTGAGGCGCTCGTCCTGACGGACCTGGCGCAGCAGATCGATACCGGACATGCCAGGCATGTTCCAGTCCGTTACCAGAAAGTCAAAGCCACCGCTTTGCAACATCGGCAGCGCGGTCAGACCGTCATCCGCTTCCGATGTGTTGGTGAACCCCAGATCACGCAACAGGTTCTTGATGATCCGCCTCATCGTTGAGAAGTCATCAACGATGAGGATTTTCATGTTCTTGTCCAATTCGACCTCCAAGCAGTCTTTAACGCGTTCAGCACCTGAACACGCTGTTCACTCAATACTGGCACAGCACACCCCCGGCTGTACGAAACGACGACGGGCTTGGCAAAACGACAGGTACAGACCTGAACGAACAGCCCATCGAGGCACCGCCCGACAGGCTCCTGCCTTGTCTATCCTGTTACCACGCAACGCTCTGCACAGCCGGCTTGAAGTCACTGTGCGGACCAGGCCGCACCTTGACTGTCAACGCGCTCGCCACTCCCCCAAACGCCCTCGCAAACGAGCTGCGCACTGGCTGTGTAACTGACTGACCCGCGATTCGCTGACCCCCAGGACCTCTCCGATTTCCTTGAGGTTCAGCTCTTCGTCGTAGTACAGCGCCAAGACCAGACGCTCGCGCTCCGGCAGATTGGCAATCGCATCGGCCAGGGCCGCCTGAAAGCGCTCGTCTTCCAGGTCCCGTGACGGTTCAAGCGAACCGCTGGCACCGTCCTCGTGCAGCCCTTCATGATCGCCGTCCTGAAGCAGGTCGTCGAAACTGAAGAGGCGGCTGCCCAAGGTATCATTCAAAATCCCGTAATAATCATCGAGACTCAACTGGAGTTCGGCAGCAACCTCGTGATCTTTAGCGTCACGTCCGGTTTTCGCTTCAATTGCGCGAATTGCGTCGCTCACCATGCGCGTATTGCGGTGGACCGAGCGAGGCGCCCAGTCCCCCTTGCGCACTTCGTCGAGCATGGCGCCACGAATGCGGATACCCGCATAGGTCTCGAAACTCGCACCCTTGGTGGAATCGTATTTGGTCGAGACTTCCAGCAGGCCGATCATGCCGGCCTGAATCAGGTCCTCGACCTGCACGCTGGCTGGCAGGCGGGCCAGCAGGTGATAGGCGATACGTTTGACCAGAGGCGCATAACGCTCAATCAGCTCGTACTGCGAATTCCGGGATGCCTTGCTGTACATCTGGTAGCCGCTCGCTGTCATTGGACAGGCCCCGCACTGGTCTGGTGAACGAGTCGTTCGACGAAGAATTCGAGGTGACCCCGTGGGTTGGCCGGCAACGGCCAGGTGTCGACCTTCTGCGCAATGGCCTTGAACGCCAGCGCGCATTTGGAGCGCGGGAAGGCTTCGTAGACGGCACGCTGTTTCTGTACGGCCTTGCGCACGCATTCGTCGTAGGGCACAGCCCCGACATACTGCAGCGCAACATCCAGAAAGCGGTCCGTGACCTTGGTCAGCTTGGCGAACAGATTGCGGCCTTCCTGAGGGCTCTGGGCCATGTTGGCCAGCACCCGGAAGCGATTCATGCCGTAGTCGCGGTTGAGCAACTTGATCAGTGCGTAGGCATCGGTGATGGACGTCGGCTCGTCGCAGACCACCAGCAGGACTTCCTGCGCGGCGCGTACAAAGCTGACCACCGATTCACCGATGCCGGCGGCCGTGTCGATCACCAGCACATCGAGGTTGTCGCCAATCTCGCTGAACGCCTGGATCAGACCGGCATGCTGGGCAGGCGACAGATGAACCATGCTCTGGGTGCCGGAAGCGGCAGGCACGATGCGCACGCCGCCAGGCCCCTGGAGAAGCACGTCGCGCAACTCGCAACGGCCTTCTATGACATCGGCGAGCGTGCGTTTGGGTGTCAGCCCCAGCAGGACATCGACATTGGCCAGACCCAGATCGGCGTCAAGAAGCATGACGCGTCGACCGAGCTCAGCCAGGGCCAGTGAGAGGTTCACTGACACGTTAGTCTTACCGACGCCACCTTTGCCGCCAGTCACCGCAATAACCTGTACGGGATGCATGCTGCCCATGTTATTTCTTTACCTTGTCTTGCGTAGACCGAAGCCACATTGGGGGCTGCACGTTCGCGAACGAACAATGCCTGGCAGACCATCGATGCAGGGACATTCCAATAGTCTCCATCACTTAACCTACCCTTTTGCCAGGTGAGTGATAGAGGTCGGCAAACATATCAGCCATCGCTTCTTCGCTAGGCTCGTCCTGCATTTGCACGCTGACCGCGCGGCTCACCAACTGGTGACGACGCGGGATGTGCAAATCGTCAGGAATCCGTGGTCCGTCCGTGAGGTAGGCCACCGGCAATTCGTGACTGATTGCCAGGCTCAGAACTTCACCCAGGCTGGCGGTTTCATCCAGCTTGGTCAAAATGCATCCGGCCAGGCCACAACGTTTGTAACTGTGATAAGCCGCTGTCAGTACCTGCTTCTGGCTGGTTGTGGCCAGTACCAGATAGTTACGCGACTTGATGCCGCGACCCGCCAGGCTTTCCAGTTGCATGCGCAACGCAGGATCACTGGCTTGCAGTCCGGCGGTGTCGATCAGGACCACGCGCTTGCGTAGCAGAGGCTCAAGGGCTTGGGCCAGCGACTGACCGGGATCGACGTGAGTCACCGGCACGTTGAGGATGCGACCCAGCGTCTTGAGCTGCTCCTGGGCGCCGATACGGAAACTGTCCATGCTGACCAGTGCAATGTTCTGCGCGCCGTATTTCAGCACGTAACGGGCGGCCAGCTTGGCCAGCGTGGTGGTCTTGCCCATGCCGGCAGGACCGACCATGGCAATCACACCGCCCTCTTCCAGTGGCTCGACATCAGGCACGGCAATCATGCGCGCCAGATGGGCCAACAGCATGCGCCAGGCCTGACGAGGCTCGTCGATATCCGGAATCATCGACAGCAGATCACGCGACAGCGGGCCGGACAGGCCGACGCGTTGCAGGCGACGCCACAGGTTGGCCTGTTGCGGACGGCTGCCCTGCAGCTGAGTCCAGGCCAGGGAGCCGAGCTGAACTTCCAGCAGCTCGCGCAGGCCGTTCAATTCGGAGCGCATCGATTCGAAAGCACGCTGACCGCCTGCAGGCTCGGCTGCAGGAGCCGGTGCGTAGGCAAACGGACGTGGCGGCTCTTCGAGTGTCGGCTCGATGTGGGTATCGGTCGCGCTGATCGACTTGCCGGAAAACAACTGAAGATTGACCGAGGCATCGCTGTCGCTGCGGTTGTTCAGTTCAGCCTGGGCGGAGACGATGCGCGACTGGGTCTTGCGCAGCTCGTCTTCGAGTTCCATGTTGGGAACGCGTGGCGCCAGCGCAGACAGCTTGTAATCCAGAGCGGCGGTCAACTCGACGCCACCGGCGATGCGGCGGTTGCCAATGATGGCCGCCTCAGCGCCCAGCTCATCGCGAACCAGCTTCATGGCTTGACGCATATCGGCGGCGAAAAATCGCTTAACTTGCATGACTCACTACCTCAGCCGTTGGGCCCGACAGTCGCTACGATGGTTACTTGCTTGTTGTCAGGAATTTCCTGATACGCCAGAACATGCATGCTCGGTACAGCCAATCGTCCAAATCGTGACAGCATGGCCCGGATCGGACCCGCTACCAGAAGGATTACCGGCAACCCTTGCATTTCCTGACGCTGGGCCGCCTCGATCAACGAACGCTGGAGCTTTTCAGCCATGCTCGGTTCAAGCAGAACGCCTTCTTCCTGACCCTGACCAGCCTTCTGCAAACTATTGAGCAATATCTGTTCCAACCTTGGTTCCAGAGTGATAACAGGCAGCTCCGGCTCAACGCCTACAATGCTTTGCACGATTGCGCGGCTCAGACCGACGCGGACCGCCGCCACCAGCGCGGCGGTATCTTGACTCTTCCCGGCGTTGTTGGCGATGGCTTCTGCGATGCTGCGGATGTCGCGTACCGGTACATGCTCGGCCAGGAGCGCCTGCAGCACGTTGAGCAACGACGACAGCGAAAGGACACCCGGAACCAGTTCCTCAGCCAGCTTCGGCGAGCTTTTGGCCAGCAATTGCATGAGTTGCTGGACCTCTTCATGGCCGATCAGTTCATGCGAATGCTTGTACAGGATCTGGTTGAGGTGAGTGGCCACCACCGTGCTGGCGTCCACTACCGTGTAGCCGAGAGACTGAGCCTGACTGCGCTGGCTGATTTCGATCCACACCGCTTCCAGACCAAATGCCGGATCTCTGGCGGTGATGCCGTTCAGCGTGCCGAACACCTGACCAGGGTTGATCGCCAGTTCGCGATCGGGATAGATCTCGGCCTCGGCCAGAATCACCCCCATCAGCGTCAGACGATAGGCGCTGGGCGCCAGATCGAGGTTGTCGCGGATGTGGACGGTCGGCATCAGGAAGCCAAGCTCCTGAGAGAGCTTCTTGCGCACGCCCTTGATACGCGCCAGCAACTGACCACCCTGATTGCGATCCACCAGCGGAATCAGGCGATAGCCCACTTCCAGACCGATGATGTCGATAGGCGTCACGTCGTCCCAGCCCAGTTCCTTGGAATCCTGAACGCGGGTCGGTGATGGCAACAAATCCTGTTGACGCTGAACTTCGGCCAGCGCCTCGAACTTCACCTGATTCTCTTTCTTCCACAGCATGTAGGCACCACCGGCTGCCACAAGGCCAAGGCCGATGAAGGCGAAGTGCGGCATGCCCGGCACCAGACCCATGACGATCATGATGCCGGCCGATACACCCAGCGCCTTGTAGGAAGAGAACATCTGACGATTGATCAGCTTGCCCATCTCTTCCGAACCGGAAGCACGGGTCACCATGATCGCGGCAGCGGTGGACAGCAGCAGTGATGGCAATTGCGCCACCAAACCGTCACCGATGGTCAACAAGGTGTATACGCGACCTGCGTCAGCGAAGGACATGTTGTGCTGAAAGATACCCACCAGCATGCCGCCAATGAGGTTGATGAACAGAATCAGCAGGCCGGCAATGGCGTCACCGCGCACGAACTTGCTCGCACCGTCCATGGAGCCGTAGAACTCGGCTTCCCCGGCGACTTCAGCGCGACGGCGCTTGGCTTCAGGCTGATCGATAAGACCGGCGTTGAGGTCGGCGTCGATCGCCATCTGTTTGCCTGGCATCGCGTCGAGGGTGAAACGAGCGCTCACTTCGGAGATACGCCCGGCACCCTTGGTGATGACCACGAAGTTGATGATCATCAGAATCGCGAACACTACGATACCGACCACGTAGTTGCCGCCAATCACCACCTCACCGAAGGCCTGGATCACCTTACCTGCGGCGGCGTGTCCGTCCTGGCCGTGCAGCATCACCACACGGGTCGAAGCCACGTTCAGGGCCAGACGCAGCAGCGTGGCGACCAGCAGAATGGTCGGGAAAACCGAGAAGTCCAGCGGCCGCAAGGCGTACACGCAGACCAGCAGCACGACGATGGACAATGCAATGTTGAACGTGAACAGCACGTCCAGCAGGAACGGAGGAATGGGCAACATCATCATTGCCAGCATGATCAGCAACAACAGCGGGACGCCCAACTGGCCGCGGCCGAGGCCTGCAAGGTTGCTGCGTGCGCTACTGAGTATCTGAGAGCGTTCCACCGATTCTTTACCTGCGCACTGGATCAAAACTTTGACGCCGACAGCGTCCTTGAACAGACCCATTGCAAGAAGCTGTCCAACTTTTCAAAAGCCAGTGAATGCGGGCGTGAAACGGCAGAAAGGCAGCAGTATCAGGAACAAAACCGGAGACGGCTTGCTGGCGAAAGAATCGGCGCGGTGGACCCTGAGAATCGTATGGTCAGGAATCGCGCTGCAGGTCCGGCGGGATCGGCACGTCGCCCAGCGGATCCGGGCGCTTGCCCTGTCCTGCATGGAACTGGCGGATCTGGTAGACATAGGCCAGCACCTGAGCCACGGCCAGGTACAGCCCTGCAGGAATCTCCTGTTCCAGCTCGGTGCTGTAGTAGATGGAACGCGCCAGCCCGGGCGATTCCAGAATCAGGATCTGATTGTGCGCGGCGATCTCGCGAATTTTCAGCGCGATCAGGTCCGTGCCTTTGGCCAGCAACATCGGCGCCCCACCCTTCTCGGGATCGTATTTGAGCACCACAGCGAAGTGGGTCGGGTTGGTGATGATTACATCGGCTTCGGGGATCGAGGCCATCATCCGGCGCTGTGACATCTCGCGCTGCAGTTGACGGATACGCTGCTTGATCTCCGGACTGCCCTCGCTGTTCTTGTGCTCGTCGCGCACTTCCTGCTTGGTCATCAGCAGCTTCTTGTGTGCTTCCCACAATACGAACGGAACGTCGGCGGCCGCGACGAACATCAAACCGCAGGCCATCCAGAAACTGCTCCAGCCCACCACCTGAAGACTGTGGATGATGGCCTGCTCCAGAGGCTCGTGCGCGATGGCGACAAGATCGTTGCGCTCCTTGCTCAATACCACCAGCGCTACCGCCAGAATGATCAGGAACTTGGCGAGCGACTTGAGCAACTCAACCAGCGCATGAGGCGAGAACATGCGCTTCAGACCCGCCGCCGGGTTCATGCGGCTGAACTTGGGAGCCAGCGATTTGGTCGCGAACAACCAGCCGCCAAGCATGATCGGCCCGACCAGTGCCGCAATCAGCATGGCAATCAGAAACGGCAGCACCACCACCATGGCATGCAGACCGGAACTGAGCAGTGCCTTGCCCATGTAATCCTGGTCCATCAGCGTTTCACGGGTAATGGTGAAGTTGTCGCGCATCAACTCGAACATCATCTGCGCGATGCCACCACCAAATATCAACGCCCCGCCCGACCCCATCAGCATCACCACCAGCGTGGTCAGCTCCTTGGAGCGGGCAATCTGGCCATCGGCACGGGAGTCACGGACCTTTTTCTCCGTGGGTTCTTCTGTCTTGTCCTGGCCATTCTCGTTTTCAGCCATTTCAACGAGCCCTCACCATGTCGCGCAGTGCCTGCAGAGCCTGACTGGCAATGGGCTGGTACTGATTGAGAATATCACCCAGCGTCATCCACAGAATGACCATGCCCAGCACCAGCGTCAGCGGAAAACCGATGGAGAAGATATTGAGCTGAGGTGCCGCACGCGTCATCACGCCAAACGCGACGTTGATGACCAGCAGCGCGGTGATCGCCGGCAGTACCAGTCTTAGTCCAGAACTCATGACCCAGCCAAGCCCGGTCGCAAGCTCCCAGAAATTATTGACCAACAGACCGCTGCCAACCGGCATGGTGGTGAAGCTTTCAACGAGAATCTCCAGCACCACCAGATGACCGTTCATGGCCAGAAACAGCAGCGTCACCAGCATGGTGAAGAACTGCCCGATGGTGGCCGACGAGACGCCGTTGGTGGGGTCAACCATCGAGGCGAAGCCCATCCCCATCTGAGTCGAGATGATCTGCCCTGCCACCACAAAGATATGGAAAAACAGCTGCAGAGAAAGCCCCATCCCTGCGCCGATGATGATTTGCTCGCCAATCAACAACAGCGCACTCAGATCAAGGGCCTGCACCGTAGGCATCGCGGGCAATACGGGCGCGACCACCACCGTCATGGCCACGGCGAAATACAGGCGTACACGCCGGGGAACCAAAGTCGTGCCAATGATCGGCATGGTCATCAACACCGCGACGATGCGAAACAGCGGCAGCATGAAGCTGGCGACCCAGGTGCTGATCTGGGCGTCGGTCAGCGCGAGCATTGGCTGCATGCAGCGTCAGCCGATCACGGTCGGAATGCTGGTATACAACGACAGCATATATTCCATGAAGACTTTCAACAGCCAGGGACCGATCGCGATCAGCGTGATCAGCATGACGATCAGGCGCGGCAGAAAGCTGAGCGTCTGTTCGTTGATCTGGGTGGCAGCCTGAAACATCGCCACCAGCAGACCGCAGATCAGACTCGGCACTACCAGAATCGCAACCAGCATAGTGGTCAGCCACAGCGCTTCACGAAACAGATCGACGGCTACTTCCGGCGTCATCGGGCAGACTCCTCAGCGAAACAACTCATACACCACCAAAACTGCCAGCCAGCGTACCGACGATCAGCGCCCAGCCGTCCACCAGCACGAACAGCATGATCTTGAACGGCAGGGAAATGATCAGCGGCGACAACATCATCATGCCCATCGCCATCAGCACACTGGCCACGACCAGGTCGATGATCAGAAACGGAATGAAGATCATGAAGCCGATCTGAAACGCGGTCTTGAGCTCGGAGATAACGAAAGCCGGCACCAGAATATTCAGCGGCGCCGCGTCAGGCGTCGGAATGTCGGTACGTTTGGACAGGCGCATGAACAACTCAAGGTCACTGGTGCGCGTCTGCGCCAGCATGAAATCCTTGATCGGCACCTGCGCCTTGGCGACCGCATCCTGCGCCGTAAGCTGCTCGGCCAGATACGGCTGCAAAGCGTCCTGGTTCACCTTGTCGAACACAGGCGCCATGATGAACATGGTCAGAAACAACGCCATGCCGGTCAGAATCTGGTTCGACGGCGTCTGCTGCAGACCCAGAGCCTGGCGCAAAATCGAGAAGACGATAATGATCCGCGTGAAGCTGGTCATGAGCATCACGAATGCCGGGATGAAGCTCAGCGCGGTCATGATCAGCAGGATCTGCAGACTGACCGAATACTCCTGCTGGCCGTCAGCCCCGTTGGACAGGGTGATGGCCGGAATCGACAGCGGATCGGCCGCCAGTGCGACCGGTGCAATCATGACCAGCAACAGCAGTATCAGGAAACGCAAGGCGCCCATTACTTCTTGTCCTTATCCTTGCCCATCAAATCCAGCAGACGCTGAGCGAACTCGGGCGTCGCCTGCTCCCGGACCGGGACCTGCACAGGCTCCTTGAGCACATGCAGGGTGGTGATATTGCCTGGCGTGATGCCCAGCAGAACCTGTTCATTACCCACCTGAACCAGCACCAGACGATCCCGCGGCCCGATGGCTCGCGTACTTACCAGTTCGATAATCTGGCTGTTATTGGGCCCAACCCGCTGGACCCGCCGCATCACCCAGGCCAGCGCGAAAATAAGGCCGACCACCAGCAGCAGCCCAAGCAACAGCTGCATCACCTGCCCCCCCATGCCGCTGGACACAGTATTGGCCACGGCGGGCGCTGCCTGCGCAGCGGGCTCGGCGGCCAGCGCCAGCGAGGGCAGCATCAGCAAAACACTCAGCAAGCGCTTCACTTAACGCAGCTTCTTGATGCGTTCACTCGGGCTGATCACGTCGGTCAGGCGTATGCCGAACTTTTCGTTGACCACGACCACTTCGCCGTGAGCAATCAGCGTACCGTTGACCAGCACGTCCAGCGGCTCGCCCGCCAGACGGTCCAGTTCGATGACCGACCCCTGGTTGAGCTGCAGCAGGTTGCGAATGTTGATGTCAGTGCTGCCCACTTCCATGGAAATCGACACCGGAATATCCAGAATCACGTCCAGGTTCGGGCCATCCAGGGTGACCGGCCCGTTGCTTTTCGGCACGCTGCCGAACTCTTCCATGGTCATGCGGTTGGTCGCATTGCCCGCATCCGCAGCCAGCAGCGCGTCGATATCGTCCTGACCACCTTCGCCCGCCTCGCCCAGTGCAGCAGCCCATTCATCGGCCAGCGCCTGATCTTCAGCAGACGTCATATCGTTTTCATCAGCCATCGGTAGTCCTCTGCAAGCAGTGATTCAATTACGCAACAATGTTCCGACGCCGACCTGTCAGGTCAACGTCGCGCTATGGGTTCAATTACCTGCAGGGCCATCTTGCCCTTGTGCGAGCCGAGCTTGACCTTGAAAGAAGGCACACCGTTGGCCCGCAGGACCATCGACTCGGCCAGCTCGATCGGGATCACGTCACCGGGACGCATGTGCAGGATGTCGCGCAGCGGCAATTGACGCTGGGCGATGGTGGTGCTGAGCGGTACGTTGACGTCCAGCACGTCTTCCTTGAGCGCGTTGACCCAGCGCTCGTCCTGATCGTCCAGGTCCGACTGGAAACCGGCGTCGAGCATTTCCCGGATCGGCTCGATCATGGAGTACGGCATCGTCACGTGCAGATCGCCGCCACCGCCATCGAGTTCGATATGGAAGGTGGAGATGACCACCGCCTCGCTCGGCCCGACGATGTTGGCCATGGCGGGGTTCACTTCCGAGTTGATGTACTCGAAGTTCACTTCCATGATCGCCTGCCAGGCTTCTTTCAGGTCGATGAACGCCTGATCCAGCACCATCCGCACTACACGCAGCTCGGTCGGCGTGAACTCCCGCCCTTCGATCTTGGCGTGACGGCCGTCGCCACCGAAAAAGTTGTCCACCAGCTTGAAAACCAGCTTGGCGTCGAGGATGAACAGTGCGGTGCCGCGCAGCGGCTTGATCTTGGCCAGGTTCAGACTGGTCGGCACGTACAGCGAGTGCACGTACTCGCCGAACTTCATCACCTGAACACCGCCCACCGCGACATCTGCCGAGCGACGCAGCAGGTTGAACATGCTGATGCGGGTGTAACGAGCAAATCGCTCGTTGATCATTTCGAGGGTCGGCATGCGACCGCGGACGATCCGGTCCTGACTGGTCAGGTCATAACTTTTGACGCTTCCGGGCTCGCCGGGGCTTTCAGTCTGGACCATACCATCGTCAACGCCATGCAGCAGCGCGTCGATTTCATCCTGGGACAGCAGGTCTTGCACAGCCATGTCGAGGTCCTACTGCAATACGAAGTTAGTGAACAGCAGCTGTTCGATCACAGTCTTGCCAAGTTCTTTCTGCGCCACTTCCTGAATGCTGGCGGTTGCCTTCTGCCGCAGCATTTCCTGGCCGATCGGCGAGGCCAGCGACTCGAAAGGGATGGCCGCGAACAGCATGACCAGGTTATTGCGGATCACCGGCATGTGCGCTTTCAAGGCTTCCATGTCCGCAGCATTGCGGCCCAGCATGGTAATGCTGACCTGCATGTAGCGCTGACGGCCATTGGCATTGAAGTTGACGACGAAAGCGGGGGTTAGCGGTTCGAAAACCGCTACCGGCTTGGCGTTGGCCGCAGCCGCAGCCACTGCCGGATCAGGTGCGCTTTCACCTTTGTGCATGATGAACCAGGTCGCACCCACTGACAGACCGACAGCGAGCAGCAAGGCCACAACCGCTACGATGATGAGCTTGAGTTTGCCTTTGGAAGCGGGGTCTTTAACTTCTTCGCTCTTCGCCATGCCAATAATCCGTCACTATTCAAGGGGTCTTCAATACGTGACAGGGGCAGAGCAAGTGTTATGCCAGAGTTGCGAGAAACAAGGAGGATCGGGCTTAAACGGTTTTTTTAAGCCAAGGCAGCACGCCCTCTCGAAAAGCATGCTGCCCGCTGAACAACGCGATTTTGCACAAGGCTCACGGCGTCTTCGATACAGAAAACACCGAACTGCGGGAGGCGGTTTGCCGGGGATCTGCCGGGAACCGGCAGCAGACCTGCGCATGCGGTGTATCAGACTTGATCAAGGGCCGCTGCGCAGCCCATCGCCGTCGCAACCTCCGATATCTGCTACGCCCTCCGGGCAGAAGCAGATGTCAGTGCATCTTTAAAGATCGGGTTTGCTGCAGGACAGCATTGTGCCGGCAGCTCACACCCAATCAAGCGTAGTAATCGATCTCGCTGGTACCGATCACCCGCGCTGCGGGCTGGCTGACGGGGACGGCGGCGTCGGCGATGGAAACGTCATCCGCACTATCACCCGAGCCTGTTCCGCCACTGCGTCCGCCGCGCTGAGCCCGGCTGGCCTGCTCCTGAGCCTGTTGCTGGGCCTGCTGTTGCGACTGGTCCGAGACGTTCACGTCCACCTGACCCAGCCCTTGCTGGCTGAACGAGTCACGCAGACGGGACATCTGGCTTTCGAGCGCTTCACGCACGCCCAGATGGGCACTCATGAACGTCACTTGGGTCTGCTGATCCGGCGTCATATTGACGCGAATGTCGAGGCGCCCCAGCTCCGCCGGTTCCAGCTTGATTTCAGCGGATTTCAGGTTCTGGCTCGACAGGTACATGACCCGATCCACCACGCCTTCAGTCCAGCCACTCTGGTGCATGGCCAGCGGCTGGCTCATCAAAGGTGCTGCAATCGGCGTCGCCGCAACCCTGGCAGGCTGCGCAGCCTGACTCAGCGCCGCGAGACGATCGGCAAAATTATCGACCCGCGTGTCGCCTGCGGCGCTTTTCACATCCTTCAGGCCTTCACCAATCAGTCCGCCGAACGACTTGTCACTGCTTTCGGTGCTGCTGTCGTCAGACGACAGCTGCTCGCTGACCAGCGACAGGTTATTGGCGATATTCTGCGTCGGGTCCGCTTCAGCATTGGATGGCGTCGCCTTGCTGGCGGCGTGGGCATTCTGGGTCGCCAGTTGCGTTTTGGCGCTGGCGTTTTCCAACGCCAACTGCACCGCCTCAAGACCGTCGAGCGGATCTGCATCAGGGTCAAAAGCAGCGTCCGCCAACGCTGGCGGCGCCGTTTTCGCTCCGGCAGCCAGCTCAACCACAGGCGAAGCCTTGGTATCGGCAACTGCAGGCCTGGCAATCGCAGGTGCAACAGGCGCCTGTACGGTCATGGCCTGCAATACGGGATTCAGCGCAGGGTCCAGTGCAGGATCAGCGACCGGCACAGTCTCGCCTTCGGCCAATGTATCGGTCAGCAACTGATCTGCCGCGGCCTGGTCGGCTGCAGCCTGATCTTCATCGCTGGTAGCACCGGTTACGCTGGCAGGCAAACCGTTGCCGCTATCGGCAACGGACGACGTATTCGTGGCAGCGCCTTGATCGGCGGAAGGTTTGTCCTTGCCGCTTGCAACCTTGTCCGAGCCGGAAGCCGTCTTGTCCCTGGCCGATTTCACAGGCACATCATCACGCGCCGAAGCGGCATCCTTCGCCTGTTTGGCATAGACATTGGAGAAGCTGGAAGCCTCGTCCTTGCTGGCGTCGGCAGGTTTAGCCGCATGGGTGGCCGCGCCGGACCGGGAGGTCGCAGCGGCATTGGCCTGAAGAAGCGCGTTGGTGGCGAGGGGCATTTCGGTCTCCGCATAAACAGCTGGTTACCGAAGTATTAGCAAGATGCAGGCCAACCTCGAAAGGGCAGCCTGAATGTGGCCTGCGAGTGCTTAACTGACGAAGAACTGGCGCTCTGCATCGAACAGTCGGCGGATGGTCGCGTACTCACTGTCGATACTGCCGATCAGTTCTTCCAGACCCTCACGTCGCTGCTGACGGGCGCGCTCTTCAAGCTCGCGACACAGCTCCGAGAGCCGTAGCGCTCCCATGTTACTGCTGCTGCCTTTGAAACTGTGAGCATTCAAGCTCAACGTTTCCAGGTCAGGACCATGGGGCTCAAGTGCCAGACGCATCTGGGAAAGACGCTGCTCGGAGTCCTTGAAAAAAACATCCAGCAAGGTGGGGTACTCATCTTCCATGACCTCCTGCAGGGTACTCAAAACGCTGTAATCCAGATGAACAGACACTTGCTCACTCCTTGATCAAGACTCCAGGGCGCGATTATGCCACTCACTCCCAGGAAAATTCCACGCAGGCGATCCTGCCATCCGTGGACCATCGGGCCTGCCGACTCAGTTCACATACCAACCTGATACCGCGCCCATACAAACCGTCAACGGCAGGCGCATGGTCGATCACCTGCTGCGCATCGAAACCGTTGCCGCTGTCTTCGACGCTAAAGGTCAGACGGCCACCCTGCCCTACAGGTTCAATTCTCAGGGTCATACAGATGAATCCGTCACGAAGATTCTCTAGACGCTCGGCACGCAGCTCATAGTAGCGGGCAAAACCGGCAGCATCGTGCTTGAGCGCCGAATCGAGCCCCAGCACACCGTGCTCAAGCGCATTGCTGTACAACTCGCCCATTACCGCATGCAGCGCACCGCCCTGACTGCGCAGGCCGTGCACCTCCAGAAGTAACTGCAGGACGTAAGGCACAGGGTTGAACCGCTTCAAGGTTGAGCCGCGAAATTCGAAGCTGGCCGACCAGTCGAGGGGGCTTGAGGCACCGCTGTCGGAGTACGTGGGCAACGGCAATGGATCGAGCGGCTCGTCGATCACGGTAATTTCCAGCAGGCTGACGTCGTCACGCGCCTTACCGCCAAAGTCGTTCAGTGCCTGAAGGATTTCCTGGATCAGAAACGCGGGCTGGTCATTGGCGGCCAATACATCACGCAGTCGCTGCACACCGAAGCGCTGATCATGGTTGTCGCTGGTATCGAGCACCCCGTCAGACAGCAGGAAGATCCGGTCACCCAGCGCCAGCGGGTAGACGTCGGTCCTGACCTCGAACGCATCCACACTCAATACGCCCAACGGCAGATGCCGGGAAACCAGCGTGACCGGCTCCCCCCCGTCAGCGCGCAGCAGATAACCGTCCGGCAGTCCGCCGTTCCAGACCTCGACCTGCCGCTGCGAGAGATTGACGCACAGCAGCGTGGCACAGCAGAACATGTCGACCGGCAGGATGCGTTTCAGCTTGGCGTTCATTTCGCGCAGGATCTCGACCAGGCCAAAGCCTTTCGCTGTCATGCCGTAGAACACTTCAGCGAGCGGCATGGCCCCTACGGCAGCGGGCAGACCGTGTCCGGTAAAATCCCCCAGCAGCACGTGCATGTGCCCGGCCGGGGTGTAGGCCGCCAGCATCAGGTCGCCGTTGAACAGCGCATAAGGCGATTGCAGGTAACGAATATTCGCCGCACCCAGACAGCCGGAATGCGCGACCTGATCGAAAACCGCCTTGGCGACACGCTGCTCGTTGAGCAGATATTCATGGTGAGTGCTGATCAGGTCGCGCTGTTGCAGAACGGTTTCCTGCAACAGTCGCAGGCGATTCATGGCATTGATCTTGGCCGCCAGCACCTGGGTGTTGTAGGGCTTGGAGACGAAGTCATCACCGCCCGCATCCAGACACCGCGCCAGCGCCTCGCCCTCGGTGAGCGAGGTCAGAAAGATGATCGGCACCAACGACTCGCCGGCCATGAGTTTTATACGCCGCGCCGCCTCGAAGCCGTCCATCAGCGGCATCATCGCATCCATGAGAATCAGGTGCGGGCGCTCGGTACTGAAGATCGCCACGGCCTCCAGGCCATTGGCTGCACTGACAACCCGGTGCCCCTGGCGGGCGATGATGGTCGCGAGCAGAAGACGGTCGCTGGCGCTGTCGTCGGCGATCAGGATGCACAGGCCTTTCGAGAGCGCCTGCACCGATCAGCTCAACTGAAACAGCTTTGAAAAGTTGGAGATCGCGAGGATCTTGGACACATCGGCCGAGCAGTTGATCAGTCGCACCTGCGCCCTGTCACCACCGGCGTGATCGCGCAGCAGCAAGAGCATGCCCAGCGCGGAGCTGTCCAGATAATGGGTGTCGCGCAGGTCCACGACATAACTCAAATCCCCCGGCTGCCCTTCATAGGCGCCCCGAAAGGCCTGATGCGTGGCGAAGTCAAAACGCCCTGCGATGTAGAGCGTCAGCTGGCGCCGGTCCGGGGAAAGCTCGGAAGTAACTGTCATAGGAATTCCTGAAGTGTTGCAACACCGAGACACTGTGAGCGTAGACCAGACTTTGTGATCGCCTCGTCAAATATCAGTGTCAGTACTGTTCGTGACGAGGCAGACGCTGGGACAGCTCGTCCAGCAGCTTCTGCTCACGCTTGTCTTCGAGCTTGCGGGCCTCGTCCATGTAGCGCTGGACCAGCTTGCGCAACCCCTCGACACGCGCATAGGCTTCCTGCCAGGCACCGCGCGCCTTATCGAGGTTGACCTTGTGCCATTCAAGGCTTTTGTACTGCTGTGCCACGGCGACATCGAGCTGACTCAAAAAACGCTGATAACCCAACAACCATTGGCCGGACACACCCGAACTGCCGCGCTGCAGCCATTGCTGTTGATAGTCGTGGCGAAACTGGTCCAGTTCCTGAAGCTTGTTGTTGGCCAGATTGACCTGACCCTGGAAGTGCCCGAGACGCTGCGCCGCCGAACGCTCGGCCGCCTCCGCCATTTCGACCACAGGCGCCAGACGCGCCGCTCGACTCTGGGCCATGGCTTATCAGCCGCCCGGCGCCGGACCGAATACCGAAGCCAACGCTTCGCCACTGGCCTGCATGCTTTCATTGTCGCGCAAGCCCTGACGCTGATAGCGCACCAGCACCGGATGTAGCGCGATGGCCATGTCGGTTTCCCGATCACCGCCGGCGACATAAGCGCCCACACTGATCAGGTCACGGGTCTGCTGGTAGCGCGACCACAGTTGCTTGAAATGCTGGGCCCGGGCCATGTGTTCAGGCGTCACCACCGACGGCATGACCCGGCTGATCGACGCCTCGATGTCGATGGCCGGGTAATGCCCTTCCTCGGCCAGTCGGCGCGAGAGCACGATGTGCCCGTCGAGCACGCCCCGCGCAGAGTCGGCAATCGGGTCCTGCTGGTCATCGCCTTCGGACAGCACGGTGTAGAACGCAGTGATGGAACCGCCACCGGCCTCGGCGTTACCGGCACGCTCGACCAGCTTGGGCAAACGGGCAAACACCGACGGCGGATACCCCTTGGTCGCAGGCGGCTCTCCAATGGCCAGGGCAATTTCCCGCTGGGCCTGGGCGAAACGCGTCAGGGAGTCCATCAGCAACAGGACGTTTTTGCCCTGATCACGGAAATATTCGGCGATACGCGTGCAGTACATGGCCGCACGCAAACGCATCAAAGGCGCATCGTCGGCAGGCGAAGCCACTACCACCGAGCGTTTAAGGCCTTCTTCACCCAGAATGTGCTCGATGAACTCCTTCACCTCGCGGCCCCGCTCACCGATCAGGCCGACGACGATGATGTCGGCTTCGGTGAAGCGCGTCATCATGCCGAGCAGCACACTCTTGCCCACGCCGGTACCGGCAAACAGCCCCAGACGCTGGCCACGGCCGACCGTCAACAAACCGTTGATGCAGCGGATGCCGACGTCCAGCGGCTGGCTGATGGGGTCACGCTTGAGCGGGTTGATGGCCGGGCCGTCCATAGGCACCCAGTCTTCGGCCTTGATCGGCGGACGTCCGTCCAGTGGGCGGCCTGCGCCGTCCAGCACCCGGCCCAGCATGGTCATGCCCATCGGCAGGCGACCGGCATCGGCCAGCGGCACCACGCGGGCGCCGGGCGCAATACCCGCGACGCTGCCGACCGGC
>Ga0065712_10000136_pt1 | contig 67847 bp, 61 predicted proteins | sample MisRhiReplicate1_FD_59099 | JGI IMG/M metagenome (GOLD analysis project Ga0065712, IMG submission 59099) | Miscanthus rhizosphere microbial communities from Kellogg Biological Station, MSU, sample Rhizosphere Soil Replicate 1: eDNA_1 v3... | ecosystem: Host-associated > Plants > Roots >...
GATAAGGAATAGGATTCTTTCTGAAGTCTCGCCGCAGTATTGAGCGAGTTGGAGGGAAGTTGATCCACCGAGGGTAGGGCGCGCACGGCGAGCACTTTAGAAAGAACTGCGTTGGACGAAACCGCGGGGTGGGACTATGGAGATTGAATCAACGGGTTCATCTTGGTGATAGCAACAGTGAACTAATTCGTGATCCAAGAATGTAGAAGGGTGACGAGGAAGCCCGCCAAATGCTTCGGGTAAGCACGACAAGGGACAAACTTACGACCGAACACACAAAGCTCCGCGTTGCGCAGGTCAGCGACAGTAAATGCAGACTGGTCATGGATGGTATGTCCTACGACTTTCTTCTCACGATGAATCGATGGCCTGAACCACAGCCGCTGCCGCTGGCTGAGTGTGCGACGCGCCATAGTGGTTCAGCGGTACCAGGGCCGAAAACAACTTCATAGTGCCGGTGTGACAAGCCGGGCATTGCCGCAGCGAAGTACCAGTGACGGTTTGATAGAGTGTCTTATAGTCCTGACAAAGAGGCTCCAGCGGCTGATTTGTCGCTCCTAACAATTGACGACAGCGCGCCAGTTCACCGCGACGACGATTGGCGAGTAAGCCAAACTGACGAATACGCTGAAAACCGCGCGGCAGCACATGTAACAAGAAGCGACGCATGAACTCTTCCGCGCTGAGTGTCATGGTTGACCGCACTTGGCCGTGCCGCCTGTCTCTCCAACTAAAGGTGACCTTGCCGTGCTGCAGCGACAGCAGTCGGTGATTGGAGATCGCCACGCGATGTGTGTAGCGGCCGAGGTAGGAAAGAACTTGCGCTGGTCCGCCAAAAGGCCGCTTGGCATACACCCACCACTCGCGAGCGTGGACGCTCTTGAGGAGTCGGTTGAATGCGGACGGCTTCGCCAGGAATGCGCAGGCGCCATGAAAGCTGAGTTTGCCTTTCTCATAAGCGTGTTCCAGCCCTTGCAGGAACAGACGTCGGAACAAGCGCGCCAGCACGTGCACCGGTAAGAAGAAACCGCGCCGACAACTACGCCAGCCTTTTTCATGCGATAGACCACCGCCCGGAACCACACAATGCAGATGCGGATGATGACGCAGTGTTTGATCCCACGTATGCAGCACCGCCAGAAAGCCGATGTCCGCGCCAAGGTGTCGCGGATCTGCCGCGATCGTGCGCAGCGTCTCCGAGGCGGCGGCGAATAACAGGTTGTAGACCACTCGTTTGTTCTGCAAAGCTACCGCAGCGAGTTGTTCGGGTAAGGTGAAGACCACATGGAAGTACTCCACCGGCAATAGGTCAGCAAGGCGTGCTTGCAGCCAACGAGCCTTGGCCAGTGACTGACACTTGGGGCAATGGCGATTGCGGCATGAGTTGTAAGCGATACGTTGGTGGCCACACGCATCGCACTGCTCAATATGTCCGCCCAGGCTGGCAGTACGACACTGCTCAATGGCGCGCATCACGCGACGCTGCTCTGGCGACAGCGTATGCGTGAGTCGAAAGTCGTAACCGTGCTGGCGGAAGATATCGGCCACCTCTAAAGGTGGTCGCATGCTTTAAGACTGCTCTTGGTCTTCAACACCGAGGGCCAGAAACTCGAGTGGACTCGGGGCCGCACATACCGTGGCGGTCGAGACATAGGTGTAATGCTGTGTCGTGCGCAGGCTGCGATGTCCGAGCAACATCTGAATGACGCGCACGTTCTGGCCGGCTTCCAACAGGTGCGTGGCGAATGAGTGACGCAAGGCTCGGACGGTGACCGGCTTCTTCACGCCTGCCTCAATACCGAAGCGCCGGCACATCTCAGCCACGCGATGAGCCGTGATCGGTTGTTTACCATCCTGTCCCGGAAACAACCAAGTTGCTGGTCGTTCCTGCTGCCAATATTGTCTCAGCACCTTGAGCAAAGTGGGCGCCAGCATGACGTAGCGATCTTTCTGCCCTTTGCCCTGCCGAATGCGAATCACCATGCGCTCTGAGTCGATGTCATCCAGGCGTAGGTGCACCACTTCTGAGGTTCTTAGACCACCGGCATAGGCAGTCATCAGCAGCGCCCGGTACTTGAGCTTGCGAATCGAATCGAAGAGCTGTTTGACTTCTGTCTGGCTGAGCACGACTGGCAATCGGCGCGGCTGCTTTGGATGTGGGATGCGCGTGATGGCCCAGTCGCGCTGCAAGGTGACGCAGTATAGGAAACGCAGGGCACAGACCGTTTGCGTAAGATAACTGCAGGAGACGTGGCGTTCGTTGACCAGATATACTTGGTACTGACGAATCTCTTCTGGTCCGAGCAACTCCGGCGACTTGCCGAAATGCCGGGCAAAGTTAGCGACGCAGTCGATGTAGATCCTGATGGTGTGCGCTGATCGATTGCGTACTCGCAGATCATCGATCATGCGTTGACGAAGAGTAGTCATGGGAAGCTCCTTTCAGAGACAGAAATGTTTGTTTGGCGACTAACATTATGCTCTGTTGAAAGGAGCTTTCTGATATGCGGAAGTGAGGGCCAGTTGAGGTTCAAGCACCCGCTCGCGAGCCTGCCGCGCAGCGGTTTTGTCCAAAACTGGATTATGTTCTTCGCAAAGCCAACGGCGCCTGGTGATGCTCGCGAACATAACTCAGAGGATTCTTTAACTCAGAGGATTCTTTCTGAAGTCTCGCCGCAGTATTGAGCGGGTTGGAGGAAGTTGATGCACTGAGTTGAGGCGCGCGGTGAGCACTTTAGAAAGAACTGCGTTGGACGAAACCGCGGGGTGGGATTATGAAGATTGAATCAACGGGTTATCGATTCGATAGCGGCGGGTGGGACGAATTCGTGCTCGCAGCTGGAGGGTGATGACGATAAAGAGGTTTCGCTGATTCGGATAAGTACAAATCTGGAGTGCCGCATGACAAGCTTGCAGCCGAGCACACAGAGTTCCGCGCGGTCGCAGAGCATCGACGGGTAAACGCAGGCTACTGATTGGTCGCATGTCTTACGAGACTCCTTCTTCACGATGAATCGAGTGGCCGAGACACAACCGCAGCCGCGTGCTGAGTGTGCGGTACACCATAGTTGGTCAGCGCTAGCAGGAACGAAAAGAACTTCATGGTACCCGTGCGACAAGCCGGGCATTGTTGTAGCGCAGTACCGGTGACTGTTTGATAGAGAGCTTGATAGTCCTGCGACACCGACTCCGTGGTCTGACCTGTCGTTCCTAACAATTGGCGACAGCGCACCAGTTCATCGCGACGGCGATTGGCGAGTAACCCGAACTGACGAATACGCTGGAAGCCCGTGGCAGCACATGTAACAAGAAACGTCGCATGAACTCTTCCGCGCTGAGAGTCATCGTTGCGCGCATCTGGCCGCGACGGTTGTCTCTCCAACTAAACGTAACCTCGCCGTGCTTCAATGACAGCAGCCGATGATTGGAAATAGCCACCCGATGAGTGTAGCGACCGAGGTAAGTCAGAACTTGTGCTGGACCACCAAAGGGCGGCTTGGCATAGACCCACCACTCCCGCGCTCGCACACTGCTGAGTAGTCGATCGACCGCGGTCGGCTGCGCGAGAAATCCGCATGTGCCATGAAAGCTGAGTTTGCCTTTCTGATAAGCACGTTCAACCTTGCAGGAATAGACGGCGGAACAATCGCGCCAGCACATTGACTGGCAAAAAGAAACCGCGGCGACAACTGCGCCAGGCTGCTCCATCCACTGCTAGACCACCACCCGGAACCACACAATGCAGATGCGGATGCTGACGCAGCGTTTGATTCCAGGTATGCAGCACCGCCAGAAAGCCGATGTCGGCGCCCAGGTGTCGCGGCCGCGATCGCCCGCAGGTCCCGGAGGCAGCAGAGAATAACAGATTGTAGACGACGCGCTTGTTCTGCAAAGCCACCGAGGCGAGTTGCTCAGGCAAGGTGAAGACCACATGGAAGTACTCCACCGGCAAAAGATCGTCGAGGCGTGCTTGCAGCCAACGAGCTTTCGCCAGCGACTGACACTTGGGGCAATGCCGATTGCGACACGAGTTGTAAGCGATGCGTTGGTGGCCACACGCATCACACTGCTCCACATGTCCACCCAGACTGACGGTCCGACAGCGCTCGATGGCGCGCATCACGCGACGCTGCTCTGGCAACAACGGGTTGCGTGAGTCGCAAGTCATCGCCGTGCTGGCAAGATGTCGGCCACCTCCCAACGGTGGTCGCATGCTTAAGAGCGCTCGTCTTCAACACCAAGGGCCAGAAACTCGAGGGGACTCGGGGCCGCACGCACGGCGCTGGCGGAAACATAAGTGTAAAGCTGCGTCGTCCGGAGACTGCGGTGCCCCAGCAGCATCTGAATGACGCGCACGTTCTGGCCTGCTTCCAACAGGTGCGTGGCGAACGAGTGCCGCAAAGCGCGGACGGTGACCGGCTTCTTCACGCCGGCAGCGACGCCCAGTCGCTTGCACATCTCCGCGACGCGATGCCGACTAATCGGTTGTTTGCCGGCCTGACCCGGAAAGAGCCACCTGCGCGGTCGCTCCTGTTGCCAATACTGCCTCAATACCTTGAGCAAAGTGAGCGCGAGCATCACGTAGCGATCCTTTTGGCCTTTGCCTTGCCGGATGCGGATGACCATGCGCTGCGAGTCGATGTCCGTCAGCCGCAGACGCACCACTTCTGAGGTTCTTAGACCACCGGCATAGGCGGTCATGAATAGCGCCCGGTACTTGAGATTGCGAATCGAGTCGAAGAGCTGTTTGACTTCTGTCTGGCTCAGCACTATCGGCAATCGTCGCGGCTGCTTTGGATGTGGGATGCGCGTGATGGCCCGAAATGCGAATCGCTAAGCGACCGACACAATCCGACTTGGCGATGATCAATGAACTGCGATGGTGTCAGCACTAGGGAAAGTTTAACTGGACCAACTATTCAGAGATTGTGAGTATGTGTTCTGAACCGACTATTGAAAGGGAGCCAAGCTATCTAACCGTTGCGCAATTGGCCCAGCGCTTACAGGTTAGTGAGAGCACAATCTACGGCTGGGTTGATCGTGATTACATTCCATTCCTTATGGCGGGGGATCTCGTGAGATTTGATCCGACTGCAATTCACAATTGGATGTCGGCGGAAGCCGATCGCAAACGTGAAAAGAAACGCGGGCTTAGGGCAGTACGTGGTAAAGTAGCGCCCGCTCCTGGCGGCTGCAACCGGAAAGGAGCAGTCGGATGACAATCCGAAAACGCGGAACACGTTATTACTACGATTTCATGATCCGCAGACAGAGATACAGAGGAGCGATACCGGAGGCCGCACGAAAGCAGAAGCAGAGCGAGCCGAAACCAAATCAAGACTATGGTCTATGAGCGAAAGTGCGGCAAAGTTTCGGCAAGCATACCCTTCGCTGAGTTCGTGCACAGCGTGTACTTACCCTGGGCGAGGGCAAACAAACGTTCCTGCGGCGACGACGAACGTCATGCGAAGTTTACTGTCGTCACTTCGGGAATAAGAGTTTGAGCGAAATCGATTACCAGATGATCCAGGAGTTCAAAGTCGAACGGATGAAGTCAATCACTCGCCACGGCAGAGTGCGAAAACCGGCATCAGTGAACCGGGAACTTGCGATTCTATCTGGCATTTTCAGGATGGCGGTTGACTACAATGAGATAACGGACAACCCGTGCCGGAAGGTACAAAAGCTACCGGAAAACAATCAGAGAACCAGGCATTTGTCTTTCGAAGAGGAAGACAGATTGTTTGAGAAGCTGACCGGGATCGGGAGTATCTCAAGCCGATTGTTACTGTGGCTATCTACGCAGGACCACGGCGCGGAGAATTGTTAAAGCTTCGATGGTCTGACGTGGACTTCGCTCTAAACACCATCAATTTCAAGCAGACAAAGACCAGCAAGGATCGCTCTGTACCAATGGAGCGTATTGTACGGTCAGTCCTGTTCGAACTGCGCGAAGTTGCTGGTGATTTGGAGTATGTCTTTGTGAATCCTGATACGGGAACGCAATATACCGAGGTCAAGAAATCCTTCGCCTCAGCATGCCTCGATTGTCACAAGTTTGTCACAAGCGAACAGCGCCAGTCTCTCCGCTTTAACTAGTTGAAATGATTGGTGGAGCCGAGGGGGATCGAACCCCTGACCTCATGACTGCCAGTCATGCGCTCTCCCAGCTGAGCTACGGCCCCAAAGAGTGAGGGCAGCAAACTGATGCAGAGTAGCGGAGCGCCGTGAATACAGTCAAGCAACCACACAATTCTGCATAATAAAGTATGAGGGGCAAGAAAGTTCTCGATGACAAGCGCGGGCTTGATCCTATAAATATTTTCTCATAATGTAGACAAGCAGAAGCACAAGCAAAAGAACGAGAATTGATCCAGCCAGAACAACTATTCTGTAGAGCCTGCCGAGTTGCTCCTGCCGCGTCACAGCCTGCTGCTGCAACTCGAGTGAACGCTGCGTGACCTGCCGGTAGTGGGCAAGCTGTTCCCGTTGTAGATCCCGAATTTCGGTAAGTAGCTCTTTGACTTCGTCTGATTCAGGCACAATTACACCTCACCGGTAAGAATTTAGCGGTAGACCTTGCCGTTCCAGCGCAGAGTCTTTCGCGAAAGCGTCCGGCCGTTATCGTCAATCTTTCCATTCGCATCGTCGAGGTAGACACTGAAGCTCCTGGCCAGCGCGCGACCTCGCACGATCGCGAGCGGCGCAGAGCCTGCAGCCGTATCGTTGAATAACATTGCCGACGAGATCTTGTTCGTGGGTCCGTGATCTCCCGGAAAGAGATTTATCGGAACAGCGTGATTGGAACGTGGGTCAATTACGAAATAGTAGTTCGTGAGGCTTGGATTCAAGCCACCCGAGCCGGTTGAGATTTCAATGATCTCCTTGCCATTGAGTTTAGCGAAGGCGAGGTTGACGGAATTGTCTGCACGTGAGAAGTAACCATCCAATATCTGCGTGACAAAGACCCGCCCGCCACTGCGGTAGAGCAGGAACGCAGTGGAGCCGCCGTACTCAGTTTGATAACAAGGATCCGGTATTAGCACGAGCCGAAGGTGAGCGTCGCCAAACAACCAGAAGAGATAGTCTCCATCTATAAAATCATGGCGCTGATCTTTTGTGAGTAATCCGGGCTTCTGCGTGAAATCACAAACGCTCAAGTCTATGGTATCCGCCTCCCACCATGCAGCATCGGACCATGACGAGAGCTGCGAGATCAGAGTCTTAATCGCCGCGACACGGAGCGGGAGGTTTAGAATCTTTTCATCCCACTCGTTTAGTTGACCGTCACAGGTATAGCTAAGTTCCGGCTTGGACTTCAAAGCAGCAAGCACTGGCTTCTTGCAGACAAGAGCTGCTGGTTTGGATTGCTGTCCGAATGAATCGCTTGACGGTAAGAATCCCACAATGAAGCTTAAGAGAAGGCCGCAACTCAGCACTTTAATGAACATCCGTGATCGCTCCTTTGCCGCCCGTACAAACGCAGAGTAGATCCGCAGGCACAATTCCTCAACAAGTTATTGACGTGCCGCGAAAACTATTCGTCCTTCACCGTACGGAGTAGCTCCGCTAACTCTCGTTAAATCAGCTCAGGAGATTTACTTGTGCAAGTATTGCAGTACCCATCTGTCCCCGGGTCCAGGACAGAATCCGAATTCGAGCGACGCGTTCAACAACTCTCACTGCTGGCAAAAGAGTTAGCAACTGAGATCGAAATCCTGCAAGCGGAGCTTTCCAGGCAGCGGCGCCAACCGAAACAAATCGATTTCGAGAAGGACGGCATCGACTTCTACGAAGAAGTCGAGCGATATGAAATCGAGCTGATCAGAAGCGCGCTAAAGCAGTGCAATGGTAACCAAAGTCAGGCTGCAAAACTCCTGCAACTGAAGTCCACCACCCTGAACTCAAAGCTGAAGCATTATGGAATTAACCCCGTGCGATCAATCACGAATATCCAACCTAATAGTTAGTTTTGCGAAAGTTTGCTTTGTAAAGACCATCGTGAAACTCCAACGATTTGGATCGACTCAAAGCTTTGGATCGGCGGTTTCCATTTAAATGGTTGTTCGAAACAAAAGTCTGCCGGAACAAGCAACTTCAAATTCGCTTTTTCCATTGTTTCGTAGATCTTCAAACTGGCATTTTCATTGCCTCTCCACACACGTGAAGAACGATCTATCTAATTGTTCTTCTCATGTCTCCCCGGTTGTAACAATCCCGTGAAAATCAAGCTTGGTTTCCTTGCGATGTTCCCCAGACATGCAAGGCACTTACAAAGCATCGGTGTGGAAAGTGAGAAATACCAATATGAGAAGAATTTGGTCTTTATTCATCGCCAGTTGCCTCAGCCTTGCGGCAGTTGGCGTTTTTGGGCAGGACGTTCAAACAAAGGGAATGATCGGCGGCACCGTCACCGACCCTGCGGGCGCTGCCGTTCCGGGCGCGAAGATAGTAGTAACAGGTCAAACCGGTGAACGAACCGGGCTGACTAACGAGGGCGGTATCTTCAGAATTGACAACCTGGAGCCCGGCACTTACACAGTGCGCGTTGAGCAAACCGGCTTCAAGAGCGCCGTTGTGAACAACGTCACTGTGAACGTCGGGCGCGAATCGACCCTCAATCTGAAACTCGAAACCGGCGAAATAACAGCCACCGTAGACGTCACCACTACAGTAGGTGGCATCGATCAACAAAGCACCTCGACAGGCCAGAACCTCAACGACCAACTGTTCCAGAACGTACCCGTTCAACGGCAGGTGTCGAGCCTCTTTTACCTTTCACCTGGAGCGACCGATAGCATCAACGGCGGACGTGATAATCCGTCGGTGGCGGGTGGCTCCGCACTCGATAACCTCTACATTGCAGACGGCGTGAACATCACTAACTCTGCATTTGGTGGAATCGGAACTTTCTCGCGGGTCTATGGAGCGTTGGGAACCGGCATCAACACCTCGTTCATCAAGGAAGTTCAGGTCAAGACAGGTGGATTCGAACCCCAGTATGGCCAATCGATCGGCGGCATCGTGAATATCATCACTCAATCAGGGGGAAATGCGTATCACGGCTCAATCTACGGCTTTGGACGGCCGAGCGCGTTCGAGGCTACTCGCCGCCAGGCTGACGAAACCCGCGTCAACAAGTTCGGCCAATTACTCCATGAAGAAAACTACGACGTCGGCGCCGACGTCGGAGGTTATGTACCTGGCTTGCGCGACAAACTATTCTTCTTCGGTTCATTCAACCCAACTGTTCGACGAGAGATTGTTACCGGAGTTCGCGCAAATCAATCTGACATCGCAGCCGGAAACGAATCAATCGTCAACTCCGGACTGTTTACTCAGCGGGGCGAATTCGCGCGCCGCTATCGCACGTACAATTACGCCGGAAAACTCGATTGGGTGATAAATCCGAGTCATCAGCTCACCTTCTCGATTTTCGGCGACCCGACAAAAACAAACCGTTCAACATTCGCTTTTCTAAACATCGACAACAATACCGCTGATAGCGTTCTCGACTATGGCACTCGCAACTGGGCGGTGCGCTACAACGGCTCGTTGTCGAACACATGGACGCTGAACTCGTCTTTCAGCCAGGGCCGAAGTCATTTCAACGAGACTGGATTTGCTGATGTGAACCAGATCGCGATTAGGCTCCCGATCGATCCGATTCGTGGCAACTACTTCGCCTCCGGTCTCGGATTCGTTGAACCGACACAAAGTACAAATTGGAAGTGGGACATCAACACCGCGAAAATTTGGAACATGTGGGGGCAACATACAATCGGCTTCGGTTACACGTACCAACGCTCGCTTTACTCGGGCAGCAGAGAGCGTAGTGGTCCGCGCTTCCCGATTCCGTCCACGAACGTGATTGGCACTGCCGCCGATGAACTCGGGATCCCGCCGTTTGCAATCGGACAACCGTTCAATGTGCAGTTTCGCTTGCGTGCGCAGGCTGACACATGCACGTTATGCCCGCTGTACAACGTTCGCGGCAATTTGGTTCCCGTCTCATTGCAGGTCTTCCGCGGTGAGTTTGGTCCACCGACCTTCGACACCCGGGCCAATTACAACGCCGGCTACATCCAGGACACCTGGCGCGTGAACAGGTTCGTGACTGCCCTTGTCGGTTTACGAACCGAGCAGGAGCGATTGATCGGAAGCCCGAACTCAGTCACCAACAACCGGTATGCTTACAGCTTCACCGACCAATTCGCGCCTCGACTCGGAGTCACTGTCGATCCAACCGGCAGTGGCAACATCAAGGTCTACTACAACTACGGTCGCTTCTTCGAATTCCTGCCGCTTGACGCTGCGGAGCGCTCACTGTCGCAGGAACTCGACTTTACGGGCGCACGCTTCGCGCCGGCATTTACGACGAATGCCGCTGGGCAACGGATCGTCACGCTTGATGCGAACGGCGCTCCGATACCGGTCATCGACGCGGCTCATTTACTCAGTGGAGCAGAAGACTTCGGCGGGTTGGCGAATGGCATCAGCGTTTCAGCGTCGGATCTCAGCGCCATCACAGCCGGCACCAAGCTCGGCTTCCAGGATGAGCACATCATCGGAGCCGACTTCCAGTTGCCGCACAACTTCGTTCTCTCCGTTCGTTATCAGTATCGAAATCTGAAGCGAGTGGTGGAGGACATGGCGGTGCTCTCGCCTGAAGCGGCACTGGCCGGCGTCACTCAAACTTACTTTATCGGCAACCCGAGTTCGCGGCTTGATGCAGCCACTAACCTGGTTCCGTTTACCTTCCCGATCGGCGGCACGGCGCCGGCGGGCTGCACTTCGGGTTTTGAAACCGAAGTTGATGATCCAACAACGGGCGCTCCGCTCGGAAACGTCTGCTTCGGCAGTACAGGCATCGATCCAGTCACTGGAGCCTCGATCAATATTCCAGACGGTATTCCCGATGGGTTCCCGGATCCCGTGAGGAAGTACAAGGCGTTTGAGTTTGAATTGAACAAACGCTTCTCTGCCGGCTGGCAGTTGTTGTCAAACTTCCGTGTTGCCTCCCTGCGCGGCAACTACGAAGGCCACCTGCGTAATGACAATGGCCAAACTGATCCCGGCATTAGTTCGCTATTCGACTTCACGTCAGGACAATTCAACTTGCTCGGCGATCAATTCGCCATCGGTCCTCTAAATACCGATCGGCGGTTCGTCTCGAACATTTATGCAAGCTATGCATTTAGTCGAGATCGCACCGGCTTCAATGGCAGGCTTTTGAACGGGCTAAACCTCGGTCTGGGCTTCCACATGGAATCGGGTATACCGATTAGCGAGTTTCTTCCACACCCTGTTTATCTCAATGCCGGTGAAATTCCGGTGGGCGGACGAGGTAAGCTCGGCCGCACGCCGTTCTTCAGCCAACTTGATCTTCACGCGGATTATCCGTGGGTGATCAACGAACGCGCGAGAATCAGCTTTATCGCCGACTTCTTTAACGTCACTAACAACCGGCGCTTGCGGCTGCCGGATCAGTTCCGCCAACTCGATCTTGGCGCAAACAATCCGGACTTCCTGCAACCGTCGATTATAAGTCTGACTTCTGGTTACCATTTACCTTTCTCCATGCGATTGGGAGCTCGGTTTGAGTTTTAGGTCTTGATCGTGGAAAGGTGTTTTAAGGGAGGGAAGCTATTCCCTCCCCTTTTTCTTTGCAGTAAAATCCCCTCCGCATTCGGTTACCCGCATTTAACCCCTCGTTCGGAGACAACGCCATGACAATTACGAGAACACGGCTGCTGTTATCGGGCATTCTCGCGATAGTGCTTTGTCATTTTGTGAGTCTCGCTCAAGTGCGAACCGCGCCATCGGGCATGATGTCTGTCGAGATCCACGGCCAGGTGCGCTTTGCTCGGGGCGGAGCGCCCGCTGCAAATGTTTTGGTCCGACTCGAAAGCTACGATAGCGGCGGTTCGATCAGCGAAGCTTTTACCGACCGTTTAGGCAAGTTCAAGTTCTCCAATCTACAGCCCGCGCAGTATTCAGTTCGAATTCACCAAACCGGGTATCAGGACACGCAACAAAGCGTCGATATGACGACGCAGTCGAGCGGTTTAGTGATGCTTCAGCTTTCACCCGAAGATTCGCCCTCCACTGCGTCTGTGACTGGAAGTGTGAATGCCAATATACCTGCCGCCGCGCAGAAGGAGTTTGACAAGGGAGTCGCGGCTTTGGCTGAAGGTGGAAGGGACAAGACGACGGCTGCCGTGCGCTCCTTCGAGAAGGCGATTTCGATTTATCCGCCATTTGTTGAAGCGAGATTAAGACTCGGGACTGCTTACATGGATCTCGGAGAGTGGGACAAAGCAGAGCAGGCTTTGTTAGCGACGCTCAAAGTTGACGCTCGGGCGTTCAACGCGTTCTTCGCGTTGAGTGAAATTTACTTGCAGGAAAATAAGATTGCGGATGCTGAGAAAGTCCTGGTGCAGGGACTGGCGATTCAGGAGCAGTCGTATTTAGGTCATCTGAATCTCGCCCGAGTCTATTGGGAAAAGGCGCGCGAGATTAAAGATTTAGTGCAGGCGAAGCCAGTACTCGAAAAATGTTATGAGGAAGTGAAGCGAGCATTAACCCTGAATCCCGACCTGGCCGGCGCGCATTTATTAAAAGGCAACCTCCTGCTCCGTGTCGCACGAACGTCCGATGCGGTAGTTGAATTTAATGAGTACCTGCGCCTGGAACCGAACGGCCCCTTCGCCACCCAGACCCGTGCGTTAGTCGAGAAGATCAAAAAAGCCACATTGCAAAGTCGCGGGTGAGTAGGAGTATTTATTGATTACTGCAACATCGCTGAGACCCAGAGATGGGCTTGATATCTCCAGTTGCAATATAAAAAGTCTTGACCTCGTCGGACGGACTTCGGATCCCCTCAGCGTCGTACCGCGTGAGTATCTTATTGGAGATTTTCACGGTCATACACACACGGTCATTGACCTTGATGCCGTCGAATTCTTTACCGCTAAAGATCAAGTGGTCCACGATAATCTCGCTTCGCTCATAATTACCTTCACAAACTTTGTCCACCCGATACTTCGCCAACCTGTAAACAGCCAGAATGCCGCTCACTATTCCGGAATCTGGCCCAAGCTTCACCAAGGTTCCCTCAAAAACCAAAGTATCCGGAGACGTGATTTTCACGGGTACCTGCTGATTACTAACTTGATGACAACTCGCCAACGCAAGCAGCACAAATATTATGGCAAACGGCAGCGCTCGGTCAGTGCTTGATTGGTTTTCGCTTTTCATACTTGTTTACACTCTGAACAGTACCGTTCTTCTCAATCACATCATAAGTAACCGTAGAGTATTCCTCCGTACGATAGAAATGACGACTCCCGGATGGCGGGATCTCAACCCGATGTCCTTCCCGCGGCTTTTCCCACCAGCCCGTAAAATCTGATAGAACGTTGCTTTCAAATTCCAACGCCGCCTCATGACTCTCTGCGAATCGGCCAAGCTTATTCAAGGGGCCACGAGAGTCACCTGCTGGCTTCCAACCCGGATCGTTTGTGCCAGCATATGGAATTATCTGTTCGTAGTAATACTCTTCAATAACGTGAGCTAGTGCCGCGGCGGCAAACTTAGGATCGGCTTTTTTGAAAGCGTTGTAATCATCGACATCGATTTCGCTAAGCAGGTAACTGTCAATAAACTCCCCCGGTCGACTGCGCGTGGTGTTGATCTCGACTTTGGCTCTCGAATCTCCGATTACTTGCGAGAGCCTATTAGCAAACCATGTCGATGTTCCGTTTGCGTTACGCTTGGATCCGGGAACAATCGTCACTTTGCCAGTCAGCTTATCGCGCTGGAGTTTCAGACCGGTAATCCTTTCCAGCTCTGCCACGATGTAATCGGCATCACTTCCAGTGAGATACAAATCACGCCCGGTCGGATCGATAAACTTCAACGGATTGTTTTGTACGTAGGAGTACCGGTTGAAATTCTGCGGGTCCGCTGGCGTAAACTTACCCGGATCACTCCCCGTGAACCGCCCTTGAATGCTCGAATAATATCGCGCTCCGAAATAATCCAAACCAGTTTCAACGTCGCGCTCTTGAGAGGTAAATTGTTGTCGCACGCCATCGCCAGGCGAATACCCCTGGGCCGCCGTACGACCGCCGGTTCCGGCAAATAGTTCCTCGCCAAACGGCAGATAGTCGTGCCGCTTTACATTTGCCAAACTGCCCGTTTGATCAATTACCATGCGCGGCGTTCCCAGGTGATCCGTTACCAGCCAACACGTCTGTCCACTAGTAGTGCTTACCTCAGTGGCCGACAACGCACGGTTGTAGACTTTGACTTCGTCGATTCGGCCCTGGAAGTTGTGTGAGGCTGACTGCCGCCCGCCAATGCGAAAGTCATTCTGTGAGCCGTCTATATCGCCAATCGAACCGGAACCGTTGTACGTGTGCGTCAGCACTCCATTGATGTATGTCTTGACGACTCCGCTGTCATAGACCAGCGCAACGTGCGTCCATTGATTCAACGGCGCCACATAGCCGCTATTGATCCAGTTCCAACCCGGGTTCGTGTTGGCAAAAGCCCATTGAATCGTGCCATCAGCAAACCTGGCGACCTCATACTCGCCCTCCTTGTTGACGATGATCCCGCCATAAGTGCCCAATGAACCTGCCCCGGTAGGATAAATCCAGGCGCTGAAAGTGCCGGCGCTCGTTATGGCCAGCGATGCTTGCGGACCGACTTGCACGTAATCATCCGAACCATCCAGACTCGTAGCAGCACCACTCTGGCCCACGCCCCAGGTTGCGCCTGATGTTAATGTGCCCGTGTTGCTGTTGCCTGAGGAATCCGCCGCCGTCGTCCCACTGTTCTCATTGAATTTCCAATAACCAACGAGGCCCGACGGGCCGGCATCTGCTGTGATTAGTAACTGGCCACCTCGATATCCATATTCCTTCTGCGGACTCGAAGCTGCACTGTTTGCTGCATACTCTGCAATCAGTTCCGCGTTAGGCCCATAGACCTGCCACGTGGTTACGCCATTTACAGTGCGCGTAACTCGCTGATTACTAGCGTCGTAGCCATAGAGTTGCGCTTGGTTGTTTCCGCCCCAGGCTGAGGTGATTCTGTTCTCAGCATCGTAAGTGCGATTGCCGGCTCCGCTGTAGGTATCATTCGTAAGGTTACCCGCAGCATCGTAGCTAATCGCACCTGACTGTCCAGCAGGCACTCCGAGCTGGTTATTGGCAGTGTTGATTGTGAATACCTTGTTATTAATACCAGTTCCGTTTGTGCCACCAGTATTGATGATCCGGTTACCCCAGCGATCTGGATAGCTATAGCTTTGAATGGATTGCTGTGCCTCAGCTTGCGTATTACTGACAAAATATTCTGTGGTCGAGGTTAACCGGTTCAGTGAGTCGTAGTTGTAACTTTGCCGGTGAATGGCCCAACCAACGATTTGCTCGTCCAAAGGAATGTAAGTGTTGGCAAAGAGCAAATTGCCATTGTTGTCAGGTCCGCTGGTTCCATAGCCATAAGTACCGTCATAAAAGTATTGGAGGCAGCCGCGATTCCATGAGCCATTGATGTCTGACCCGGTTGACACGCGCACGTCCCACAGTTGCGAGCGTATGTTGTATTGCAGTTTGTGATAAAGCGGTGTAGCTGTTCCGAAGAGCTCCTGCGTAGTCTGGCCGGCGGGATTATAGACAAACGTAGACGCATAAGTGCGCGTAGTTCCATCGCCGAGGCTACCGCTGAAACTGCTGGTGCGTCCGGCAGCATCGTACACGTAGGTCGCTGTGTGACCGGAAGGATAGGTTATCCCAGTAGTGTCGCCGGCGAGATTGTAGGCGGCACTCATCTGATAGTTGACGCTGCCGGTTCGCTGAATCTTCAGCGTGGTTCGGCCCAATGCATCATAGCCAAAATAGTCGCCTACACTGCTGCCCGTTCCATAAGTGATACCCACTTGCCGCCCGATCGACGAGCCGCGTGAAAAGCTGGGAGCACCCGATGGCAATGACTGCGAATCATAGAAGAAAGTCACTTCATCAATGGCACCCACTCCTGAAGGTAGGGCTGGACTGTTGTGCGTTGTCGATCCGGTGGAGCTGGAACCGTTGTACCAGCGCCGTGTGGGCCGGTTTAGGGCATCATAGGCAAAATGGGTGGAGACACTGCGAGCGTCAGTTTTTACAACCAAGTTGCCCTCATTGTCATACTGGTAACTAGTCGTTCCGTTCTCAGGATTGGTGGCAGAAGTAAGCTGGTTGAGCGAGTTATAACTGAAGGTACGAGTTTGCGTTCCCTGAGTAACGGATGCCAGGTTATTAAACACGTCATAGCTGTAACTCGTCAGGTAATTCAGCCCGTTTGGATCCTCATAAACGTGTTTCATCCTGCCTAGAGCATCCATTATGCTCTTTCGTTTTCTGAGCTTCGGATCGGTAACGGTGATGGCGTTTGCCTCGTAGCTAGTGCTCACCACGGCACTATCCGGATAAGTCACTGAAATAACGCGCCCGAGGGAGTCAAATAGCTGTGTGGTCCAGACCAGCGATTCGTTTTGCAACGGCCGAAAAGGGTTCGACGTCATATAAGGCCGGCCGAGAGCGTCATACTGCGTCCGTATGGCAATGTAATTTGACCCGCCCTCGTACTGTCGATCTTCCTCGGTACGGCCCAACTTGTCGTAGAACAATTTGGTTACGAGCACATTGTCGCCATTTGTAACCTGGTCTCGCGTGGTCCTAATTGAACGAGCAGTCTCGTCATAAACGAAAGTGGTCTGACTCTGGATGGCAGTTCCTACAGCGCGACGTACTTGCGTAGGGCGATCGAGCACATCATTGAAGTAGCCGCTGGTCACGATTCCATTGGTATCTTCCGCATCAACTGGTTGACTTAAGTAGTAATCAAACTGCGCATAGGCTGTTTGGCCCAAGGCGTTTGTGATTTTGGTTGGGAATGCATAACTTGTCAGGCCAGCAAGTTCCGCTGGTGCGGAGTTGGCACGTGCATCTCCATCGGGTGAGCCAAACCGATCGGAATATTCCGTCGTTACCGCGAAACCGCGGGCGTTGATTGTCTTTACTGCATTACCCGCGATGTCGAATTGACGGCAAGATGTGACGGAGCCGGTAACGACACCATTAACCAAAATACTTCTGGTCGAGCAGGTCACGTTGCCGCGCGTGACGTAGCTTGTATTAAACGAGGAATCAAACCCACTTATGTTAGGACAATTGGCGAGCGGGGCATGATTTGCATCAGTAGTATAGCTGTCAAACTCAGCGTTAGTGCGCGATCGCTCAACTCCACTTCCATCATAAACCGATACCTGTGACACCAAGCTGCGCAAATGCACACTCGTACCCGTGTAGCTCGAAGACGTGACATACGTCGTTCTAGTTTCACGCAAGAGCTCCGCGGGAGAGCCTACGCCGAAGTCATATTCCTTGACGTTGTTGCGATTGTTGAAGGTAACGGAATCATCGTAGCCATAGGTCACCTTCGATACTAGATTCTGCCCTGAGGGCTCGAGCGTTGTTAGTGTTTGCGTGACGCGCGGATCGTTCGGTGGTTCGAGAGTATTGTTGGAAATGAAATTGCCGGGCCACCAACTCACGGCAGCCCTGTTTTGAAAGGTGTGAACTTCCCTTTTCAACACAAACGCTCCATTCGCCGTCAGTGATTCGGTTTGATATTCCTTGCCCTCATTCCAGGCTGAATAGTCCGTAGGGTAGTTTCCGAATGAGCTTAAGGGTAAACCATAAAAGTAGTGCCTTTGCTGCGCAATCGGGTTTGGATCGCCCTGCTTATAATTCTTAACCAGAACATACACATAAGTGGCCGGTGTGCCCGTAGTGATGCTGTAAGTCATTTTACTTTCATACGAACTCCCCGTGCTGCCATCCGAGTAGACGCGTCTTTCAACCACCCGGCGGGCGATATTGGGGGAACCATCAATTCCGCAGCACGTCGTTCCGCTCGTGGAATCTGCCCCGGCATAATCGTATTCATACGCTCCGCCCGTCGGGAGCACGACGCGGACCAACTCACCGTAAACGTTATAGCGAAACTCGTACTGCCGGTTGTTGGGCAACGTGACGGAGGCAACAACCGTTGGATTGAAGGTAGTCGTTTGACTACCGCCTAACAACTCAGGAAATAGCTGACGGAATGTTTGTATTGTGCCTGACTGTAGCACGGTACTCATGCTCGCGTAGTTTACGCGGATGGTCCGAGTGGCGCCGTTGTAACCTTTGAAGCTGAGCTCGTCGTAAGTGATGCCGCCGGAGGCATAAGTAATGTTCAGTACCCGTTTTAGCGAGTCGGTAATCGCGATCACTCGATTGTTCGCGTCATAATCGTAAGTAATCTTATTGCCATTGCGATCGCGAGCCCATGTGATGCGTCCAGCATCGATTCGATATTTGGTGCCATCGCTGAGCATTAAATAACCGGAGGGCCGAAATTCACCACCTCCAGGCGCGATAACCTGATCGTAAATAGTCTGGTCTGAAGTAAATGTCGCGCCGGTGCCATCGGCGCTGATAAAAACAGTTCCACGAGACTGAGGGTTCAGGTAATTGCAGCCGCCGTTTGAGGCTGGTCGGCCATTAGTGAGCGTGTCCCGCAGCTCATACTCCGTGCCGTCGGCAGTCGTAAAAGTAAGCCGCGTCAAAGTCTGGGTGTAGACGGTCGTGTTATCAGGACAGGTAGTTATATCGTATCCGGCCTGCCGGCCTTCTAAGCCACCGGGGTTGTATAAAACCGGCAGTGTCTTCCAGAAACTAGCTATGGGCGTGTAAACGTAGTTGACGGATCCGTCAGGCTGAGGAAATTGCAAAGCCATAACCCGCCATTTTCTTTCTAATGGCATTGTTACCGCGGTTCCGATCTCACCGCGGCCTATGATCGCAGCCAGCGGCAAACGAAAGTTCAGATTACCGTTGTAGAGATTAATGTTGTCGAAACCGCTCAACGCATACGACCCGGACGGAGCGCCAGGCTGTAAAGCGGCGGGAGTTGCCCCATCAGTAGCGCTCGTTGACGATCTAACGTTAAGAACCGCCGACATCAGCACAATGAACATTACAACTGCCCTGGCAACAACTTGGGTCACATGAAGACGATGGTAGAGTTTCGACATAGATTGCATGCGAAGGCGAACGGTCCTCTAGATCAACGCCTGGTCAGCGTAAGCTTCAAATTCCACTCCGGGTGACTTGCTTCTGTGACCTGATACTCACCCTGAGGTAAGTTGAGAATCTTTGTTGAGTCTGTCTTGCGGCGCAGATGGAGTTCCGAAACGCGCGGCATACCAGTCCGTTCTAAACGGAGGTCAAGCGGTTCCAGTCCACTTTGATTGTCGAACATCAGCACAAAACTGTCGGCTGGACGAACGAGTTCTCCGGGCTCAAAGCCGTTCGGAAGAATAGTGATCAGTTCGACTTCAACATTCTCACTTGGCGCGGCGACCTTCGTCTCCGCAGTTCGACTCGCGCTTTTGAGCCGAAATACCGCATAGACACTGAAGGCGAGTATTAATCCAACGAGAAGGGTTAGAACACCTTTAATGGCGAGAGGATGACGAGACCAATGTTTCATACATTGACTCCTGCAAGGACAGATTTGTGAGACACCCGAGATCGAACTTCAGGAAATTGAGGCGCAGCGGCTGCGAGAGTCCATAGCGACCCGGCCGGGAAGATGGGCCAAATCTAAGCCCCACTTGGTTAAGGTGTCAATAGTGATGGGTTATTTGACTTTGCGCGTGGCGGCGAAGATAGCGAGAGCGGAGCCGCCCACGAACAATAATGCGCCACCAACGACGCGTGCCTGATTTGGAAGTTGGCGTATCCCAGTCTCGGTAATAATGACTGCCGTCTTAGGTTCGACGTACAGAGCGCGGTAAGTGATCACGCCACCGGCAGTAGCAACCAAAATGCCGACGATGAGGAGGAGAGTTTTCATTTTGATGGAGCCTGGTGCTTCTCTGCGTTCTCTGCGGCTCTCTGCGCTCTCTGCGTTAAGTTAACGTCACGACCTTTTTAACGCAGAGAGCGCAGAGGACCGCAGAGAACGCAGAGGAACCACAGCTACCTACCCTTAAACGCGGCTTTTCGCTTCTCCAAAAACGCGTTAACGCCTTCATCCTTGTCTTCAGTCGAAAAGCACAGCGCAAACAGATCCACTTCGCGGCGCAGGCCCTCGTCCAAATTCGAGCGCGAAGCAAGCTTCACTGCCTCTTTCGCAAGCTGCAACGCGATCGGACTCTTCTCCGAGATACGCTTTGCGATATCCATCGTCTTCGCCTGGAGCTGGTCTAAGGGAACAACATGATTCACCAGTCCGAGTGAGAAAGCAGTGTGCGCGTCGATGATCTCTCCGGTAAGGATCATCTCCATCGCTTTCCCTTCACCAACCAGTCGCGTCAGACGCTGCGTGCCGCCGCCCCCGGGAATAATCCCGAGATTGATTTCAGGTTGGCCAAACGACGCCGTCTCACTCGCAATCCGAATATCGCACGCCAGCGCCAACTCACAACCGCCGCCAAGACAGTAACCATTAATCATCGCGATTACAGGCTTCGGAAACGTGTCGATCGCGGTGAACAATGATCGTCCCATCATTACTTCGCGCTGTGTTATCGAGGTGCGTCCGGCAAACTCGCCGATGTCCGCGCCGGCAATGAAAGCCTTGTCACCTGCACCAGTGAAAACAACAACTCCGACGGAATTATCCGCGCGAAGTTCTTCCAACAACGCCGCGCCTTCTTCGCGCGTCTTGATGTTGAGCGCATTTCTTTTGTCCGGGCGATTGATGGTGATGATGGCGACGCGCTCGCGTTTTTCGAGCAGCAAGGTCTCGTAAGCTTCCGGCATTTACAGCTCCAGTTTGGTTTGATGATTACTCTGAGGAAGGGGCTTCAGGATCAGTGCTCACCGGTTGCTCATCGGCGACCCACGACACGAATAGTCGCAGCCAGTTTTCAGTGGGTTCCGCGATCTGCACTCCCACGCGCGCAGTCCCATAAATCGCCGGTGCAACTCGAACCACGAGGGCAGTCGCTTCGATCGGTGTGCCGTCCGGACGGTGCGCGCGAAGATACAGGCGTTCGCCGCGGTTCACCTTCTGGTTCAAATGAAAGAGCGCGCCTGAAGTGGAAATGTCGTCGGTTTCCGTCGGCTCACTCCAGGCAGAGCCGTCTTCAGCACGACCGGAAATCACAATCGGAAGTCGCAGCGACATCCGTAATGCAAACCGTCTCTCTTCGTTGTTGTAAGGCGTACTCATCGTTAAGCAACACCGCGCCTGGTTCCGAAGTTCAGAGTTCAGCCTTTAGGCTGCTGCCTTGGCAGGCAAGCTAAAGCTTGAACTCTAAGCGGAACTCCAATCGTAAAACCCCTGACCGCTTTTCTTTCCCAGTTTTCCTTCACTCACCATTCGCCGCAAAACTTCAGGTGGCCGGAACGTCTCCGAACCAAGCTCGCGATGAAGATACTCGGCGATGTTCAGGCGCACGTCGAGCCCAACCAGATCGGTTAATTTCAACGGGCCCATCGGGTGGTTATAGCCGAGTTCCATTGCCGTGTCGATGTCCTGCACGCTCGCTACGCCTTGTTCAAACATCCTCATTGCTTCGAGTCCAAGAGCTACTCCCAAACGACTCGATGCAAAGCCGGGAACGTCTTTCACGACAATCGGCTCTTTCCGCATTTTTCGTCCAACACTCTTGACCGTTTCGACAGTCTCAGCGCTGGTCTTTTTTCCAACCACGATCTCAACCAGTCTCATGATGTGGACCGGATTGAAAAAGTGCATACCGATAACAGCTTCGGGGCGTTTAGAAGAACTGGCTATCTCTGTAATGGACAGCGACGAAGTATTACTGGCAAATATAAAAGGGTGGCCGGATGCGGACTCGAGTTGCCGGAGAACCTCTTGTTTCAGATCCAATTTCTCCGGTGTTGCCTCAATGATCAGATCTCCTGCGGCACACTCGGCCAGGTTCGTTGTTCCGTGAATCTGCTGCAAGGTGCGCTCGCGATCCTCTTCGGTCAACTTGCCGCGCTGAATTCCGTTGTCAAGGTTACCTTCGATCGCCCGAATCCCCCGTGCAAGCGACTCACGATCGACGTCGCTCAGCAGGACCCGAAATCCCGCGGCCGCGGCTACCTGCGCGATGCCATGGCCCATCGTGCCCGCGCCGATCACGGCAATGGTTTTAATCGTTTCCGAACCGCTCCCTGGGCTGCTCATCTTGCGAAGAACCGGGGCCAAAAGCGCCTTGGGTCGCTGAAGACCACACTGTTCGACTACCCCAATATCCGTAGTTATACTATACGGTCAACCGAAAAGGCTATACTCTCGTGCCTGATTGGTGCTCGATTTGAAAATTCACTCTGCGGTCTCTGCGTATCTCTGTGGTCTCTGCGTTAAGAGGGAGTCTCAACGCAGAGGACACAGAGATACGCAAAGACCGCAGAGAAATCCATATGCCCAACGAAACAATTAAAAAAGATGTTGTCATCATTGGATCGGGACCCGCAGGACTGACAGCCGCGATTTACGCCGCGCGCGCCAGCCTGAAACCGTTGCTGATCGATGCTCCCGCCGATGCTCATAAGCAAACCACGCCCGGCGGCCAACTAATGATCACGACGGAAGTGGAAAACTACCCCGGCTTCGCAAAGGGAATCCAGGGCCCCGAGCTGATGGATGAGTTTCGCAAGCAGGCTGAGCGTTTTGGAACAGAATTCTTGGAGACGTGGATTACGGAAGTTGACTTGAGTGAACGTCCATTTCAGCTCTACACCGAGTCGCAAACGATCTCGACGGAAACTTTGATCATCGCTTCCGGAGCTTCTGCAAAGTGGCTGGGTATTCCGGGTGAAGCAAAGGTGCCTCATGGCTTTGGCGGCAACGGAGTCTCGGCGTGCGCAACGTGCGATGGTCCTTTGCCTGCGTTTCGTAACAAGACCTTGATCGTAGTGGGCGGCGGCGACACCGCGATGGAAGAGGCGACGTTTCTCACGCGCTACGCCGCGAAAGTTTATGTCGTTCACCGGCGCGACAAACTGCGAGCTTCAAAGATCATGCAGGAGAAGGCGTTTCGAAACGAGAAGATCGAGTTTATCTGGAATACAGCGGTGCAGGAGATCGTCGGGAGTCAGGACGAGGGTGTCACGGGCGTTCGTCTCCGTAATCTGCAAACAGGAGACGAGAATATATTTCCGTGTTCAGGAGTGTTCGTCGCCATCGGCCACAAGCCAAACACCGAACTGTTCCAGGGGCAGTTGGACATGGACGAGATTGGGTATCTCAAGACATCCGGCCACTCGACGGCCACAAACATTCCCGGTGTGTTCGCTGCGGGCGACGTGCAGGACTCTGTTTACAGGCAAGCGGTCACTGCGGCGGGCACGGGTTGCATGGCTGCGATCGATGCCGAGCGCTTCCTGGACCATCTGCCGGTCGAGATGCCGAGTGGCGAGGAAATCACGATGGAGGGGGAGCACATCACAGCCGATCACAAGGCGATCATCACACCTGATGGTCATATGGTTCCAAACAAAGAACCTGCCCTATCAGTAAGCGAAGAGTAGTCGAACCACCAAGGCACAAAGACACAAAAGATTCGTGAGCTTTGTGCCTTTGTGGTCTATAACAGCACTATTGAGTCGTCTTTGTTGCGGCGTGGCGCAACTGGGACTCGCGGGGGCGGAAGCTCGATGGTGTTCTCGTTGAGCGGACAAGGTTCGCAATAAACTCCGACGCGTTTTCTACGGTCCTCACAATCAGCACACTTCAAAGCCAAACCCAGTTGACGCAAAGATTCGAGCAGCGGCAACAGCAACATGCCGCGCTCAGTGAGCGCGTATTCAATATGTGGCGGATTGCCGCCAAAGTCTGTGCGCTCAACCAGTCGATCCTTCTCCATGTCACGCAAACGCCCGACGAGTGTGCGACTGCTGATCGGAAAAAGATTGTTCAGCAACTCCATCGTCCGCTTCGGACCGCCGAGCAACTCTCTAACGACCAGCATCGTCCACTTGTCACCCAGCATCTGCAATGCTCCGGTGATTGGACAGCCATCGAGTTCGCGTCGCTTCATCTTGAATCTACGGTCTTAGATTGATGTTGTAGGTTTTGATTTTCGAGTTGAGCGTCGTGGCATTCATTCCGAGCAAACGCGCAGCGCGCGATTGATGGCCGCCAGTCTGTTCGAGGGCGCGTCGAATCAGGTCGATCTCAAAGCGCCGGACTTCTTCGTAGAAATTTATGCCGCGTCCGATGTCGCCGACGGCAGCATTGCTTGCACCATCGTGATGGCTGGAAACAACTGACTTGGGATCGCTGATCTCAGTACGCAGGCACTCTTTTGTGATCTCGTCGCCGGGTGCAATGACCACGGCGCGCTCGATCGTGTTCTCCAACTCACGCACATTACCCGGCCACGAGTACGACTCGAGCAGAGCAAGAACTTCAGGCGCCAGTTGCTCCGAAACGTTGCGCCCGTTCTCTTCGTTGTATTTCTGAATGAAGTGCTGGGCGAGGGGCAGGATGTCTTCGAGTCGATCGCGCAAGGGCGGCAACTCAATCGGAACCACGGCGAGACGATAGTAAAGATCCTCTCGAAAGCTTCCCTGCCGCACCGCTTCTTTCAGATCGATGTTTGTGGCTGCGATGATGCGGACGTCAACTCTTCTCGGAGCGGTATCGCCGAGTGGAGTGAATTCACGCTCCTGAATCACGCGCAGCAGTCGCACCTGGGTTTCCGGTGGGATGTCGCCGATTTCGTCGAGAAAGATTGAGCCGCCATCGGCGACTTCGAACAAACCTTTCTTCGCTGCGACTGCGCCGGTGAAGGCGCCGCGAGTGTGGCCGAACAGTTCCGACTCGAGCAGCTCTGAGGGAATGTTCGAACTATTGACTGTTACAAATGGCCGGCCGGCGCGCGTGCTGGCTTCGTGAATTGCTTTCGCGATCAACTCCTTACCGGTACCGCTCTCGCCGGTTATCAAAACTGTCGATCGTGCCGGAGCAACCTGTTCGACAAGACGAAAAACCTCCTGCATCAGATCTGAGCGACCAACGATCTCGCCGCGATCGACGGCCTTACTCATCGCCCGGCGCAACGTACGTCGTTCTTCTTCTTTCCGGCGGCGTTTAATGCCGGAAGCAATGGTTGCGGTGATCTGTTCGTTTTGAAACGGCTTTCGGATGCAATTAGCAGCGCCTCGTTCCCACGCGGCGATCGCGGTGTCGAAAGTTGCGTACGCGGTGATCATCACGATGACCGCGTCCGGATCCATCTTCAAAAACTCTTCCAACGCGCGCAGGCCGCCAATGCCCGGCATCGAGACGTCGAGCAACACGACGTCGAAGGCACGGCGGCCGTAAGCCTCGAGACCTTCTTCGCCGGTTTTGGCGAGATCGACGCGATAGCCTTCGGCCGTGAGCAGCGTCTCGAGCACCTCGCGCATGATCTCCTCGTCGTCAACGACGAGGACTGAACCTTTTCTGGAGTTGCGCCTTTCCGTTTTCATGAAGCCGCGCTAGTTTAGCAAAGCCATCCACAGATTACACAGATGGCACAGAACTTTAGTGTGGTTCTTTCTCTGTGCAATCTGTGCAATCTGTGGATGGCTTAGTCGCCGACGGCTTGGAGGCGGGTGCGGACGCGGGCGCTCGGCAACGTGATGCGGAAGGTGGTGCCGTGCCCTGGTTCGCTTTCTACACTGATTCGTCCGGCGTGTTCCTGAATAATTCCATAAGAGACAGCTAAGCCGAGTCCGGTTCCCTGGCCCACACCTTTGGTGGTGTAAAACGGATCGTAGATCTTCGCGACGTTCTCGGGAGCAATACCGATTCCCGTGTCGGAGATCTCGGCGATAAGTGAACCATCCTCAGCAGTGCCCGTCGCAACGATGATTCGTCCACCGTCAGGAATCGCATCGCGGGCGTTAAGTATGAGGTTTGTGAAGACCTGCTGTAACTTGCCCGCATTGCCATAAGCCTCGGGCGCGTCGTCGTCGTAACGCCGAACGATTTCTATTTGACTGCGACGCAGTTGCGGTTCGAGTAATTGCAACGTGTCGTCCAACACACGAGCCACGTCGATTTCACCAAACTCGGTTGCGCTGCCGGTGCGTGAAAAATTGAGCAGGTTGTTGACGATGTTTGTCGCACGCTCAGCCTGAGTGCGCACCTTCTGCAATAATGCATGCTTCGGATCGGTTTCGTTCAGCATGCCCAGCAGCATCTGCGTGTAAGAGGAAACACCGGTCAAAGGCGTGTTCACTTCGTGCGCGACACCCGCGGCGAGCAGACCGATCGATGAGAGCTTCTCGCGCTGTTGCAACTGCTCTTCAAGACTGATGCGTGCGGTGACGTCTTCCAGCACCACGAGGGCTCCAGTTTGGCCCTGGCCATCCTGCAAAGGAGCGAGCGCGATATTCAAAACCAGCCCGCGGTTAGCGCGCGTGGCCGTGTGCAGCTTGTAGATATTTCGGATCTCCTTGAGCCGCCAACCATCCTTACCCAGTACCTGCTTGAGCGTGTCGGCAAAATCTTCAGAGAATAGATCTTCAACACGCTTGCCGACTGCCGCATCGCGACGAAGATCGAGAATATGTTCGAGGGCCGAGTTCAAACGTGTGACGCGCCCGTCGAGATCCACAGCGAGCAGGCCCACGTTGATCGATTCGATAATCGATTCGTTGAACTCCTTCAACATCTTCAACTCGGCGGCGCGTTCCTGCTGGTCTTTGTAGAGCAAACTATTTTCAATCGCGACTGCCACGTATCCTGAGACAGTGCGCAGAATCTCCACGTCTTCAGACGAAAGCAGCGCGCCATCGACAGAACGGCCGAGGCCAATAACCGCGACCATGCGTCCACGAACAACACACGGGACGAAATAGTGAAGCGCTCGTCGCACGGAAACCGTCGGGGCAGAATTCAAATCGAGATCGTCCGCGCGAACGATGCCGGTTTCGGCGGACCTCACGCGTATCATCTCGCGAAAATCGGGCGGCACAGCTTCGGGGGCCGTCAAACCAGCCGCTCGCGCCACAACGTAACCTGTTTTCGAATTCCGCGACTCGATGAAGATCGCCACGCGCTCGACGTTCATCACTTCCTGAAGCCGGCTGACCAACGAATCAAGCAACGGATCGAGCGCAGTTGTGGCTGAGAGTGTGCGGCCAAAATCCAACAGGCTGTTCCGCAGATCGTAACGCTCGCCGTAGAACAACCGATCGACTCGTTCCTGGAGAAAGTTTTTAACCGGAGCCGCAACCATCACGATCACGGCCATCGCCAGCACGGCGAGCACCACACGTAACGTGATCTCACCGGAAGTGAATTCCTGATCCGAACCAAAGGCATATAGCCCAGCGGTGTAGACGACAACGCCGAGAAGAAGCGCGATTGCCAGAGTGGTCAACGCATAAACAAAGACACGCCGCACGACCAGCTCGACATCCATCAAGCGATAACGCAGCACTGAATAACCGAAGGCAAACGGAATTATGGCCAGCGGCACGAGGGCAACGTCAGTGAGCCAACGGTCGGTGGGTGCGCCAAACAAATAGACCACTGCATAAAGCAGCGTGAAAGGAGTGACGGCCAGTAGCGTCCCCCACAACACCCACTTTATCTGCTGGCGAACAATCGTGCTCTTTGCGTTGAGATAAGTGCGTGCTAACAGTGCGGTGCTGGCGATCAATGCAACCGCAAGATGGAAGACGCCCAGCCAGTAAAAGAGCCCGATAAGTTGTTCGGAGACGGGGATCTTCTGAAACGCAGGCACCGCCTTCGCCATTTCATCTCTCAGGAAGATCACGAGAGAAAAGGCGAGAAGCAGTAAAGCAGGAACGTACAGCAAGACTGCGCGCCAGCGACGAGTGGCGAAAAGCTGTTGCCGAGACGGATAAAGCGCACAGAAGTGCAGAAACAGCGGCGCAAAGAGAATAAACGCCGCGTTATCAAGAAAAGCGATCGCCAGATCGAGATCGCGATAGCTGCCGACGGGAGTGTAGAAGTGAAAAACGAAAGCCGCCAGGCAGAAGGTGGCAAAATGGAGCGCGAACGGCGCCCGCCCGCCCTGCTTGAAGAGCACGAAGAACCCGACGAACAGATACACCAGGCCGATCAAGTTGATGTAGATCACGCGCGGGGTCCACTTGTGAATAGCGCCGAGGTGATCGAGGTCTGCCCAGTAAGCGCCCACTTCCGAAGAGTAAGAGGGCCGTTTCATCAGGTAGTGAAGCTGGCCTCCGACGCGCGCCTGGTCGAGATAGATCTGGACGTCGCGGGCGGCGGTGATCTGTTCCGGCCTGCTCTTCCCGTCGAGGCTGATGCCTATTAATTGGTCTCCAGGCAGCAACCACGCGCGTTCTGCCGCAGAGCCTCGCTCGATACTTTTGGCGAAGATTCCGTCCTTGGTATCGACCCATTCCACACCGTCCCACGGCGGTGTTTCCTGTCTGACGCGCTGGCGGAAGTTGAGGAGGCCGGCACTGATCAGTAGCGCTGCACCGATGAGCAGAAACCAGGTCTTAGTTGTGATTACCGATCCCTTCACTGCTACCTCAACGAAGTCCCCAATTCTTTTGAATTGGCAGATCCGGCTTTTTTAGGCAAGGAACGTTCCGGCCGCAGATTTTCACTGAGTGCTACGGATTAGCGAATTGATCCGTACGATCCGTGGAAATCTGTGGTCCTTATTCAAAACCTATAAATAACTACGGATCAGATCTATCCAACTTTTCGGAATTTCCAATAATTTGGAAGATCCCTGAGGTTTAGGAGTAAGGAGCAGAACAGCTTTACGAGAGGGAAATTAGCAGTCTGCTCACTTCATCTCGCGTCCTAAAACCTGACCGAGATACCACCGCGAACAGACCGTCGATTGTTGCCGATGAACGTCAGGGTTTCTCCGCTGTCGGAGCTCGTTTGCGCGTCCAACAAATTGCGCGCGTCGAGGATCGCCTCAGCTCGCACCGGCAATCCAAAACTCGGCAGATCCTGTGTGACTTGAATACTCAACGAGGGATCGTAAACACCTAATCTCCCCGCAAAGGGATCGATAGCGAATACGGTCGCCTCAGGCGAGAAGCGCAGCACGGTTCGCACTTGCGTGCCCGTGTGAAAACCTGCGCTCAACTGCAAAGCCGCAGTCTGGAAATATCCACTTTCAAAAAGCTCGGCTGGAGTTGAGAAGCCGGCTGCTGATAGTTGCTGGCCGCGGCCGAAGGCGTAGCCGGCGGATGCTGTCCAAACGCGATTCAAACGCTTCGTGTAAACCACGCGTATGCCGCGTGAAGATCCCTGCTGGTTTGCGACATCGATAAATGCCTGGCCCGCCTTGCCTGAAAACGCGCTGCCTGGTCCACTCAACAACCCGACGCCGCGACCGCTCGTTGTGTCGAAGAATGCTGTCGCTTCGACGCTTGAAGTGTTGTCGAGAACTCTTTCAACTCCGAACTCGAGCCGGTGACTGCGTTCGAGCACTGCCTGGCCGTCGATAAACGCCACGGGACGTACAGCCTGGCGACGGAAAACGACCTGCTCATCTTCGAACCTCGCAACACTCTGAATCCCGTCCTCGTCTCCGCCTGAAGCAAAGGCAGCTTTCACGCGCGTGCGGGCGTTGACATCGTATTGAACGCCGAACCGCGGAGTGAAGGCGTGTGCGCCACCGGCGCCGATGAAGCGCGAATAGTCAAGGCCCATGACGATCACGATTCCATCGCGCACGATCCACTCGTCAACTGCGCGCAATGAAACCTGGCCTTGAAGGCCGTGAAGGTCGTTTAGTTTGCTTGTCCAAACCGGCGTTTTGAAATGTCCTGCCGCAGCAGTCACACCGACGCGATGACGATGGCCGGCACGGAAAAGCGTAGTTGCTTCAACGCGCTCCGGCGCATCTCCAGATCCCGTTTGACCGGAGAAGATGAGTTCAACCTGATCTGAAATCGGAGTTGCAACAGCAAAGTTGAATCCGACGTACGAGGATCCAAGCTCATTACTTGCGAAATAACTTTCGAGAACGCCGTGAGTTTTAGATCTGGAATCTGAAGTTGCTTCGGTGGGAGTTTCGGGAGCGGTTTCCATTGGCGACGTCTCTGCGGTTTGGGCCTCAGCATCAGTCACCGCCTGGATTGTGGAATCTTCGCCCTCCTGCACCTGGAAAATTGATCGTTTGGTTTGCGCCGATCGCAAAGTCCATTTCACGTCATCGCGATCGCGCCGGCGCTCGGGCAAGGTATTACCGTAACCCACCGGTTCGAGATTGAAACGGTAAACCAGTTCCTGCTGTGCCTTCACGTCTACGGAGGTGAAAACCACCTCGCTGAAACCCGCCGCGATGGCTTTGATTCCATATCGCCCGGGTACCACCTTCGCAATGAAGTTGCCCTGCCGATCAGTTCTCGCCTCTTTAACCGTCTTCACGCCTTCTCGCACCAGCGACACCAGCGCGCCGGCAAGCGGGTTTCCCCGGTTGTCCCGGACACTGCCGGTGATAGTGGCGAGTGACTTGTTAGAGCTTGCGGCGAGCGCGTCGTTTGCGACAAACGACAGCAATGCGATCAGAGACAATCCAAAACCAAGTGATCTTTTCATGCGACAGACCTCCGCGACCAAGTCCCTTTGGAAGCTATGAAAGGCCAAACTGGTTCAGACGAGGAGACTTACCGGAACCCCCAAAACAGCCAATCATTTTCTTCTACGCCATAATCCCTGTCAAGTAAATGGGGCCGAATTAGTGGGCAAATTGGGTCAGTTTGCCGCCACTTTGGGGGCGTGCTAGGATCAATTCCCCTGCTCAACCACGGTGTAAAAGTTCGACATTTAGGGTCTTCAAACGGAAATGATAGACGAGGTTAAATCCACAAAACTCCCCAACGGCATCGCTGTCCTGACAGAACACATGCCCGGTCTGCGGTCGGTCACAGCCGGTATCTGGGTCCGGCGCGGATCGCGCCACGAAACACCCGAATTAAACGGAATCTGCCATTTTATTGAGCACGCCGTTTTCAAAGGCACCAGGAACCGCAGCGCTCGGGATATCGCCGTTGAAACTGACCGTCTGGGGGGGAACCTGGATGCTTATACAACCCATGAGATGACGGGCTTCACCACAAAGGTTGCGGACACGGCGCTTGCCCAGGCAATAGATTTACTCGCCGACATCGTTTCGCACCCGCGTTTCGAACAGGAAGACCTGGAACGCGAGCAGAAAGTGATCCTCGAAGAGATGAAGATGGTCGAGGACACGCCTGACGAGCTCCTGGGCGAACTCTTCAATGCTGCTTACTTCCCCAATCAGCCTCTCGGCCGTCCGATTGAAGGCACGCCCGAAACGGTCACGACTTTCGATCATAAAACTACCGTCGGCTTTCACGCGCGCGAGTTTTCGTACAAGAATTTCGTCGTAGCAGCAGCGGGAAATGTTGACCATGCACGCCTGGTCGAACTTGTTGGAACTGCGTTCGATGGCTGTGAAAGCGGCGTGCGTCCGCAACCAGTTGACTCGGGCAGACCACGACCTGCGGCTCCGATACTCATCGAGCAGAAGAATGAATTGGAACAAGCACATCTCGTGATCGCAACGCCGTGGCCGCACGCGCTTGATGAAGATCGTTACGCCGCCAGCCTGCTGGCCTCAGTGATTGGTGGCGGAACTTCCAGCCGTCTCTGGCAGAAGATTCGCGAGGAACGAGGCCTGGCCTATTCAGTGGGCGCGGCTGGAAGCGCTTTTTCCGATGTCGGCGTTTTCAATATCTACGCGGGAACGTCGCCTGAGTATCTCGATCAGGTTCTGGACGTTTCGCTGGCTGAGTTGCGGGAAGTTGTTCGTAATAATGTTTCAGACGAAGAGATGCGCATTGCGAAAGACCAGGCCATCTCGTGCATCCTGCTCGGACTCGAGTCATCGAGCGCACGCGCGGCCACGCTCGCGCGGCAGGAGATCATTCACGGCCGTCGCATTTCACCGGACGAGGTCATCGAGAAGATCCGAAAGATAACGGTTGACGAGCTTCAGGAAGTCGCGCGCACTTACTTCAAGTCAGAAACGATCTCGCTCGGCGCGCTGGGAAATCTCAACGGCTTCGCGGTCGATCGTTCGCGTCTAGCTATCTAATCACTTGAACCACAAAGACACTAAGTCACTAAGTCACAAAATTTTTCTCTTTCATTTTTTAGCTTTGTGTCTTAGTGTCTTCGTGGTTCAAAAATGAAGCTCACCGTACTGGGTAGTGGATCAACTGGCAATGCGGTCTTGATCGTTGCAGGCAACACGCGTGTGCTTGTCGATGCGGGATTGAGCGCGAAAGAGATTGCGCGCCGGCTCGCCATCGTCGGTGAGGATGCGCAGCAGCTCGATGGCGTGCTTGTAACTCACGAACACGGCGACCACGCAGGCGGCTTGCGCGTGCTGCTGAACTCGGTCGATTGTCCCGTTTACATTTCCGGCAAGACGCTCGACGCGTACGTCAGCGAGCGCTTCAACGTCAACACTGAAGAACCTCGGCGCCGCGTCAAAGCCCTCGGCGATCGAGTGGAGCAGATTGAGTCAAGCAAAGACTTCAAGATCGGCGAGATCGATTTTCACCCTTTCACGATTCCGCATGACGCTGTAGACAATTTCGGTTTCACTGCGACTCACCAGGGCGTCAAGATCGCGACGGTGATGGATTTTGGCCACATCACGACGCTCGTGACCGAACGTTTGCGCGGTTGCGCAGCCATCGTCATCGAATCGAACCACAGCCGCGACATGCTCAAGGCCTGCGACAACTACCCGTGGGATCTCAAGCAGCGAATTCTGTCTCGTCTCGGACACCTGTCAAACGAAGATCTGGCGGATTGGATACGAGGTGGTTTCGACGGTTGCGCCAAATACATCGTGCTGGCCCATCTTTCCCAACGAGCAAACAATCCTTACCTCGCAAAGATCAACGCCGAAGTTGCCTTGCAAGAAAGAGCGCCGCTCTTCTATGGATACGGTTTCACCGAAATCAGCCTTTCCTATCCCAAGGAGCCAACGCCCTGGATAGAGGTATGAGCAAGCAGCGCGAAGTTTCTGTCTCTACACTGATCCTCTTCATACCATTATTGACGTTATCGGGCTGCCGGCAGGACGCTGAACGTCCCCGCGTTCCCTCCGAGGTGCAGGAAGTAGTGACCAGTGTCGGCGACAACATCGCGCAGGAACGTTATGAGCAGATCTACAACGAGTCGTCGGATCTTTGGCGAAAAGACGTTACTCTCGAGCAGTCAAACGAAGTGTTCAAGACTCTGCGCACGAAGCTTGGGAAGGTTGAGAGTCGTTCGCTCAATTCGGCAACGGAGCAGCAGAATTCGGGTGGAACATTGAAGGGACATGTTTATATTCTGACTTACCAAACGCGGTTCGAGCGCGGCGACGGAATGGAGACTTTTACGCTGATCGAAGAGAATGGACGCTGGTTGCTGGCGCGGTATTTTGTTAATTCGATGGCTTTGAAATGATTTTGCAGGATTACAAAATGGATCATTAATCCTGTAAATTTTGTAAATCCTGTCTAATTCAAATGATTCCTCGGTACACATTGCCCGAAATGGGCGCGCTCTGGTCGGAGCAGAACAAGTTTCAGAAGTGGCTCGACGTGGAAATCGCGGTCTGTGAGGTCCACGCCGAGATGGGCACGATCCCGCGCGAGGCGCTGGAACAGATCAAGGCGCGGGCCCGGTTTTCTGTCGAACGCATCAACGAGATCGAAAAGACCACCAACCACGATGTCATTGCGTTTACCACCAACCTTGCCGAGTCGATTGGTGAAGCTAGTCGCTTCGTTCACTATGGCCTAACGTCGTCGGACGTAGTCGATACAGCAAATGCGCTGCTGCTGCGCGACTCCGTCGATATCCTGCTGAAAAAAGTTGACGCATTGATGGAGGTGCTCAAGCGTCGCGCGCTTGAATTCAAGAACACTCCACAGGTCGGACGGACGCACGGTATTCATGCCGAACCGACTTCTTTCGGTTTGACTTTCGCGCTCTGGTTCGACGAGATGCGGCGCAATCGTGAGCGCCTGGTGCGCGCTCGCGAAGCAGTTGCGGTGGGAAAGATCAGCGGCGCTGTCGGAGCGTTCGCGCATCTCGATCCGTCGGTTGAGGAAAGTGTTTGCGCTCGTCTCGGGTTGAATGCGGCGCCGGTCTCCACGCAGGTGATCCAAAGAGATATCTACGCGGAGTACTTGACTACGCTGGCGATCGTCGCCTCATCGTTGGACAAGTTTGCTCTCAACATTCGTCACTGGCAGCGCACCGAAGTCCGGGAGGCGCAGGAACGCTTTACAAAGGGGCAAAAAGGTTCGAGCGCGATGCCGCATAAACGCAATCCGATCATTTCGGAACGCATCTGTGGCATAGCGAGAGTTGTTAGAGCAAACAGTATCGTCGGTCTGGAGAACGTCGCGCTCTGGCATGAACGCGATATCTCTCACTCGTCGGCTGAAAGAGTGGTCCTGCCGGATTCCAGCACGGCCCTCGACTATATCCTGCAAAAAGCGATTGGCTTAATTGATGGCCTCGTAGTTTACCCGGAGCGGATGCTGGAGAATCTCAACGCTACGAAAGGCTTGATCTTCAGCGGCCAACTGCTGCTGGCCCTTACAAACAGAGGGCTGTCACGCGAGACTGCTTACGACTTAGTGCAGCGCAATGCGATGAGAGTCTGGGATGAGGATCGAGACTTTCGCGAGCTGGTGAAGGCCGACGAAGACATCAAATCACAATTGTCGGCTGAAGAAATCGATCGAACCTTCTCGCTGGAGCATTATCTCCGCAATGTTGATGCGATCTATGCGAGGGTCTTTGGAGTCTAACAATAGGTCCTATAGGACCTATTGGACCTATATCGCTATTTCGCCGAGAACTTCTCCGCGAAATTCCCAAGCACCGGCAGCTTGAAATACTGGCCCTGATAAGCCTTTATCAAGCACATCACCCATGCGATCAAGATGCCTACGAAAAATACCAATGACAACAATCCGGTTATCAAGCTGACCAGCGTACTCAAAAGACCCGAAATCTGGCCGATGATGATCACCAGAATCACAGATATGATCCACAAAGCAATGCCGACTACAATCGCCACGCCGCCGAGCAGGATTGCCTGCATCGCATGAAAGCGTACCAGCCGGCTGTTCTTTTCGATCAGAAAGAAAACCAGTCCCGTGACCCAGGTAAAAACGTAAGACAGCAACGCGGCAACGTTCTCATCGAGTCCCGTACTGGATTTGCCGGCTTGAACCGGGGGTGCGTTGTTCACTTGGACGGGGGGCGGGTTTTGCATTATAAGTTTCTCCTGTTCGGCAGCATTTGAGCGGACGTCACGAACCGGAGATATTATTCTAATAACTGCTTTCTAAGCAATGTTTTGTTGATTCCAGCGCGGCAGGTGCGAGATGAAAGCCAAAGTTTATGTAAACCTGAAATCCGGGGTGCTCGACCCGCAGGGAAAAGCCATCCAGCATTCTGTCGAACTGCTCGGGTTTTCCGGAATTTCCGACGTGCGGCAGGGCAAGTATTTTGAGATCTCGCTCGACGGCTCGATGGATAATCAGCAGGCGCGTGAATCGGTTGAGAAGATGGCGCGCGAGGTCCTTTCCAATCCCATAATCGAAGACTACCGCGTGGAGATTGAGGCGTGAAATTCGGAGTTATTGTTTTTCCCGGATCGAATTGCGATCACGATGCCTATCACGTGATCTCGAAGCACGTGGGTCAGCCAGTCGATTTCATCTGGCACCGCGAAACAGACTTATCGACCTATGATGCAGTGATTCTTCCAGGTGGCTTCTCTTACGGCGACTACCTGCGCGCCGGAGCACTCGCGCGTTTTTCACCCGTGATGAATTCGGTCAGGAAATTTGCGGAAAGCGGCCGCTTCGTGCTTGGCATCTGTAATGGATTTCAAATTCTATGTGAGGCCGGATTGCTGCCAGGTGCACTCATCCGCAATCGCGATCTGCACTTCATCTGCGAACACGTTTACGTGCGCGTTGAAACGTCTGACAGTCCTTTTACTAATGAAATGCGGCCCGGCACTGTGCTGCGTATTCCGATCGCGCATGCGGAAGGAAACTACATCTGCGACGATAGCACCCTGGCGGAACTCCAACGTGAAAACCGCATCGTGTTTCGTTATTGCGATAAAGATGGGAACATCACCGAGGCCGCAAACCCGAATGGGTCGCGTGATAACATCGCCGGGATTTGCAACCGCGAACGCAACGTGCTCGGTCTAATGCCTCATCCGGAGCGCGCTTGCGAAGACTTGCTCGGATCGAGTGATGGCAGCGATATCTTCCGCTCACTGGCGGCGACTCTGGCCGCGGCAGTCTGAAACCTTTATGAAACGATTATTACCATTCATCATCATTCTCGCCGTGCTCGGCGTTGCGCTGTGCAGCGCGTGGTACTTAACACGGTCGATCCCCGCTTCGACTACGGTAGTTGGCAGCCAATCGGCGCCGTCACCATCGTCAGGTTCGCAACCGCGGGGTTCACAACCGCCGGCAACCTTACCTGTCGCTAATGCAGGGGCGCCGGGAGCAGAGCCAGCGCACGTGCTTGGACCAGCGACCGCGCCCGCACGTCTCGAAGAGTTTGGTGATTTCGAATGCCCGCCGTGTGGAGCGTTTCATCCGATACTGGAAGAGATGCACAAGGAGTTTGGCGATCGATTGCAAATAACGTTTCGCGAGTTTCCGCTCGTTCCCGCGCATCAACACGCCCTGGCCGCGGCGTCCGCCGCTGAAGCAGCCGGAATGCAAGGCAAGTTTTGGGAAATGCATGATCTGCTTTACGAGCGTCAGAAAATTTGGAAGACCGAGTTTGATGTGCGGCCGATCTTCGAAGGCTACGCCAAAGAGATTGGTATCGACGTTGAGCGTTACAAACGCGACGTTTCCAGCGACGCTGTGGCGCTACGAATTCAAAAGGACGGCAGCCGCGGACACTCAATGGGCGTGAAGGGCACCCCGACGGTCTTTCTGAATGGCCGTGAGGTGCCGTTCGAATCGCTGCCTCCTGAACAACTGCGAGTCATCATTCAGAGGGAGATCGAGAGCAAGAAATGATTGCCAATTGCCGATTTGAAGAGCTCTTCAGGTTCGCAGTATGCGGTGATTGAGGAATAATCAATTGGCAATTGGCAATCGGAAATCGGCAATGTATGCCGCCGCCGCGGTGCTCGCACTGCTCGGACTTGTCGATGCCATTTACCTCACGATTGAACACGTCACTGGACAATCCGTCCGCTGCACAATAGTCGCAGGCTGCTCGGAAGTGCTCAGCAGTTCGTACGCAGTTGTCGCCGGTATTCCGCTGGCAATGATTGGCGCCGCTGCGTACTTCAGTGTTTTTAGTCTTGCCACGCTGGCGGCGTTTGGCTATCGCGTTGCCGGCACTCTGTTGACTCCGCTCATCGTCGCGATGTTTCTCGTAAGCCTGTGGCTAATCTACTTGCAGGCTTTTGTGATTCGTGCGTTTTGTCAGTTCTGTTTGCTTTCGGCCGCGATTACGTTATTGCTGTTCGTGGTCGTCCTAATGGCGCGACGGATTAAATCCGTGTAAGGTATTCACTTCATGGCTCAGCAGCAACCAACAGTCGCGGATATTTTTCGCCGGGCGCAAGCCTTGCGACAGGACCACTCTGATTGGTCTTACAAACAGCTCGGCGAGGCGTTGGTGAAGGAGTTTTCCGGAGCCGCGTTCCCGCCACTGTACAATCTAACAATCCCGGAACAGGATGCGCGCGCGCCCGAGGAAGATTGGACCGCCGGACTGTCGATCGTTCGCCGCGGAATTCAGTTTCAGGACTGGAACGAGGTTATAGCTGGAATTTTGCTGAGCCTGGAACAAACAGAAAATTACGAGCGCGAGCGCGGACCCGAAGGCAGCCGCGACGATTGGCACGACCGGAACGTTGGCATCGACGAAGCTGTCGCAAAAGGCGTGGGCAAATGGATGCCTGAAGAGTTGCTTGCGCTCGCGGAGCGAAAAGGAAAGAAATAGGTAAAACCATCCACAGATTACACAAATTGCGCAGATCGATCTGTGCAATCTGTGGATAGTCTTTATTATGAGTTTTCTAAACAATCTATTCCAGGATCCGAACTATCAAACAACCGATCCGCGTAAGCCGGAAGAGATCGACGATCCGGAGATCATCATCAGTCCCGATACGCGGCGCGAAAAACGGATGCCGCCCGGGCAGTCGCGCACGAAGAAGTGGCCAGTGCTCGACGCGCACGGAACGCCGGACATCGATCTTACAACCTGGTCATTTGAAGTTGATGGCCTGGTCGAACATCCTCAGAAGTGGTCGCTCGATGAGTTTATGCAACTGGAGGCGGTCCGTGTGTATGCCGACTTTCATTGCGTGACGCGCTGGTCGCGCCTCGACAACGTCTGGAGCGGTGTCTCCACAAGAGAAGTCGCGCGACGGGCGGGTGTGAAACCCGAAGCGAAATTTGTGCTCGCGCTGGCTTACGATTATGGTTGGACCACAAACGTGCCCATCGAGTACTTCCTCAAGGAAGACTCGCTTTTCGCCTGGGCTCACGATGGCCAACCGATCCCACCTGAACATGGCGGTCCAGTTCGTTTAATCATTCCGCAACTCTACTCATGGAAGTCTGCCAAGTGGGTCAAAGGCGTGCGCTTCCTCGAGCACGATCAAGCCGGCTTTTGGGAAGAGGGCGGCTACCACATGCGCGGCGTCCCCTGGAGTCCTGGAGACGGCGAACGCTTCCGCTGGTCGTAAAGATCGACACGCTTGACGCTGCGAATGATTTGCGGTTGAATATGGACCATGTATCATTACATCAAATACGAATTCGACACCGAGCCGGGTGACCTCATCAGAATAAAACTTAATATCCCGGCAAACGTGAGCCTGTTGGACCAGGACAATTATGAGAAGTATGCAAATGGGCAACCTCATAGTTACCACGGGGGTCATGCAACGAAGTCTCTGGTGACCTTGAAACCTCCTCATCCTGGACATTGGTATCTTGTTATCGATTTAGGCGGTTTTGGCGGACATCTTCGCGTTTGGGCCGAAAAGTTAAGTGCTCCGCAAAGCCAAATTGCGTAAGAAGTCTTCGCAAGGCTGCTTTGTATTTTTATTCTCAGGAACCTCACATGAAAGAATCTAACCAGATCGATCCTCACTTGGCGGGCCTACCACCCAAAATCATGATTCGGCGTGGTGCTTACACCGAAGTGGTACTGTACGAGGTTGAAAAAAGCGAGTTCGAGTTACTTGTTCACGGAACATCCGACTCCATCTATTTCAATTTCGCCGTTTTTCTGCTATCCGCGGCAATCTCTTTCCTGACCTCATTACTTACCACGGAAGTCCCTGATAAAGTCTTCACCGTTTTCCTGGTGATAACTTCGGTTGGCTTTATCGCCGGTTCTCTGTTGCTTATTATTCGCTGCGGAAAAGACAGTCGATTTCCGCGTTGGTGCAAAGAATCAGAGACCGCTTGCCTCCAGAGCTAGAAGGCGTCACAAGCAATTCTGAATAGACGTAGATTACACTAGTCACGTGTCTGAACGACCAGCAACACCGGCGGCGCCCAGAGACGCGGCGGCGATCATTCTTCTACGCCAGCATACTGATCCTGCGAATCCAGAAGTCTTTTGGGTGAAACGCAGCGACGTGCTCGCGTTTTTGGGTGGCTATTACGCTTTTCCCGGTGGGCAGCTCGATCCCGGCGACGCCGAGGTCGATGTCCGAAATGCGCCTGACGCACAAACGGCTGCGATGATTAGCGGCGGCGCGCGTGAGCTCTTTGAAGAATTAGGCGTGCTGGTAGCTCGCTGCGGCGAGACCCTCACGAAAGGTCAACGAGTTTCATTGCTCGACGATCTGGAAACCGGACGGATGTCGTGGCCAGCACTCTTGAATCACTATGAGTTACACCTCGACGCGCGCGATTTTACCTTTGCCGGCCGCTGGGTCACGCCGCCTTTCAACGCCAGACGCTTTGACACCTGGTTCTTTCTGGTGAACTGTCCCGCGCGGCAGGAACCAAACGTGATCGCGGGAGAGTTGGCCGGCGGTGAATGGTTAACAGCGCGCGCTGCGTACCGCCGGTGGCTAAGCGATCAAATCGTCGCGGTGCCGCCGACACTTCATGCGCTAACAACATTAGCCGCCGGAATCACACCGGATCTCGTCGAGCGCTTTTTGTCGATCCCGCAGGCACATGGAGAACCAACTCGCCGGATCACCTTCCGGCCTAATTACATCTGCTTTCCAGTTCGCACTCCAACCAGACCGCCGGCGACTCATACGTGCTGCTACATCGTTCACAATTCGAAAGAGATGCTGATCTTCGATCCGGGATCTCCGTACGAAGACGAGCAAAAAGCATTGGCTGCATGTGTTGACGAAATGATCGCCGAAGGCCGCGAGGTGCGGGAAATAATCCTGACCCACTTGCATCCCGATCACGTCGGCGGTGTCAATGCTCTCAAGGCCCATTTAGGCGGCGCAGTTCCCGTCGTGGCGCACGAGCAAACAGCCGTCGGTCTCAGCGATGTTCACGTCGATCGTCTTATTCAGGATAACGAACTGATCACGCTTGCAGGCGAACCGCCAATCCGCTTGCGCGCGCTGCACACCCCCGGCCACGCACTGGGCCACCTTTGCTTTCATGACGATGAACGCGGTGTCTTACTGACGGGCGATAACATCGTGGGGCTCGGATCGGTGCTCATCGATCCGCCGCAAGGCAACATGCGCGCTTACCTGGACTCACTCGCACGCATGCGTTCACTGCCAAACCTCACTGTGCTCTTTGGCGGTCATGGTCCGGCAATCGCCACTCCTTATCAGAAGATCGACGAATACATCTCACACCGTCTCGAGCGTGAACAAAATATTCTGCAAGCCGTGCGCGCCGGCGCCACCGACCCAAAGGAGATCGTCGCGCGGGTTTACACTGACGTCTCGCCCAAGGCGCACGCGATGGCTGAGCGAGCGGTAATAGCACACCTGGAAAAACTCCGCGACGAAGGCCGACTTCCAACAGGATTACAAGATTTGCACGATTAATTACCGTGTCTCGACTATAACCGTAATCCTGTCTATGATGTGTCCCTATCAAAAACATGAATTACCCACGTACTCTTCGCGAACTTAGGGAAGCCAGGTATAAACCCCTCTCGGTCAAAGACGAGCTCCGTCTGAATCTAATCAGAAAACTGCGCGCGGGCGAGAAGCTTTTTCCGGGTATCGTCGGCTACGACGATACGGTTATTCCACAACTCATCAATGCGATACTTTCGCGCCATAACATCATCCTGCTCGGCCTTCGTGGCCAGGCAAAGAGTCGCATAATTCGCCTGCTCACCGAGCTACTCGATGAGCGAATCCCGATCATCGCCGGGTCGGAAGTTAATGACGACCCGTTTCGGCCGATCTCAGCCTATGGCCGGCAGACGTTAGCCGAGCGTGGCGATGCGACGCCGCTCGATTGGATCGATCGCGATGCGCGCTTCGTCGAGAAACTCGCAACACCGGATGTCACCGTCGCCGACATCATCGGCGATGTGGATCCGATCAAAGCCGCGAAAGGCGGTCACCTGCTGAGCGATGAATTGACGATTCACTACGGCCTTCTGCCACGCGCAAACCGCGGCATCTTTGCGATCAACGAGTTGCCCGACCTGGCGGGAAAAATTCAGGTCGGTCTCTTCAATATCATGCAGGAGGGCGACGTGCAGATTAAGGGTTATCCCGTGCGCTTACCGCTCGACGTGATGCTGATGTTCTCCGCAAACCCGGAGGACTACACCGCGCGCGGCAAAATCATCACGCCGCTGAAAGATCGGATCGGCGCCGAGATCACGACGCATTACCCGAAAGAACTGCCCGCGGCCATTGAAATTACACGACAGGAAGCGTGGACCGATCGATTCGACGTTCAGGGCCACCTCATTCTTCCAGAGTTCATTCGCGAAGTGGTCGAACAGATCGCTTTCGAAGCTCGCGAAGACAATCACGTCGATAAGCATTCCGGCGTTTCGCAACGAATGCCGATCACGGTGATGGAGTCAGTGATTTCAAATGCCGAGCGACGCGCGCTGCTCACGGGTGACGAGCTAATCGTGCCCCGCATCGCAGACATCTATGCAGCAATTCCTTCGATGACCGGCAAGATGGAGCTCGAGTACGAAGGTGAGCAGCTTGGCGCGAATCGCATTGCTCGCGATCTTATCAAACGCGCCGCCGGTGAAATCTTCGAAGGCTATTTCGTGGGTATCGACTTTTCGCGAACCGTGCAATGGTTTGATGAAGGAAATAAACTGTTACTGGCTGACACTGCGAGCGCGTCAGAGTGCAGAAACTTGATCGAGTCGGTCCCCGAGCTACTGGAAACAGCTCTGATTCCGTTTGACTTTCAGCGCTCCGATACCCCCCAACTCGTCTCCGCGTGCGAGCTCGTGCTTGAAGGTTTGTATGCTGAAAACAAGATCACCCGCAACGAAGAGGGTAGTTACGCGGCAGTAACCAAAGCCCGGAAAGATCGTCGCGGAATGATCTACGACGATTTAACTGAAACCGGGAAATATAGCTGATCCATCCACAGATTACACCGAATGAAATACCGTTATTCCAAATTCCAGGGGTTCGACGTTTCTTCCATCAACTTGGGTGAGTTGATGGACAGTATGTCTGATGCCCTGCTCGACTCCGGCTACGACGACGACTACTACTGGACGCGCCAACGAACGTCTCGTGACACTTCACTCGATGCCTTACGCCGGGCACTGTTGCAGGCGCTCATGGATAAAGGTCTGGTGAGCGAACAACAGATCCGCGAGATGCTCGCGCAAAACGAAGGCAAGTTTAGGGGCTCACTGCTCGAAGAATTATTGAATCAACTCATCGAGCGTCTGGTTGAAGAAGGTTATCTAACCCTCCACCAGGAGCAGCCACAATCAAACGCACAACAGCGCCAGGCTACTGGACCAGGTGAAGTATCCGAGCCTTTACCGCGCGATGTCCGCTTCGAGGTGACGGAAAAAGGTCTCGACTTTCTTGGTTACAAGACGTTGCGAAACCTGCTCGGAAGTTTGGGCAAGAGCGCTGCTGGACGTCATGACACCGTCTATCTCTCCACTGGTATAGAAGCCGCGGCCGCCAGCAAGCGTTACGAGTTCGGCGATACGATCAATCTCGATGTCAACACCACGCTGCTGTCCGCGATCCAACGCGAAGGTTTGACCGTGCCGCTCAATCTTGAGTACGGCGATCTGCACGTTCATCAGTGCGATTACCAGTCGTCATGCGCGACGGTCGTGATGCTCGACTGTTCCCATTCCATGATTCTCTATAGTGAAGATCGCTTCACGCCGGCGAAGAAGGTGGCGTTGGCCATGTCACACTTGATTCGCACGCAGTATCCGGGCGATTCTCTTAAAGTCGTGTTGTTTCACGATGCAGCCGAAGAACTGCCGCTGGCTAAGCTGGCAACTACTCAGGTTGGGCCTTACCATACCAACACCGCGGAAGGTCTGCGTCTTTCACGTCGCCTGCTTCAGGCACAGCGGAAAGAGATGAAGCAAATCGTGATGGTGACTGACGGGAAGCCTACGGCCTGCTTCGTACAAACGTCACAGCCGCTCAAAAATACGAATTCCGCTCGTCGCTTGTATAAGAATTCGATGGGCGGCGATCCTTTAGTCATGGCCGAAACTTTCAAGGAAGTGCAGGCCTGCCGCAAAGCCGGCATCATGATCAATACATTCATGCTGGCCAGCGACTATTATCTGGTCGATTTTGTAAAACAGATGTCTGCCATGACCAATGGCAAGGCTTATTTCGCCAACCCTGGAAATCTGTCGCAATTTGTGCTGATAGATTTTCTTCGCAGAAGGACCCGACGAGTCAGGTAAAAGCCACAGATCTTCATGGATGAACACGGGTCGGCCTGATCCGTGTTCATCCGTGGCAAGAGAGCTGTTCTGATGCACGATCCGATTTCCCCATCACGCGGCAGCCGCGTGTTCGTGCCTTATCTCATCCTCGTGCTGGGATTCTGTTTCACCGTACTCGTCTACTACTATTTTTCCAAGCTCACGTACGAGCAGGACCAAAGTCGCTTCGATAGCTCGGTCCAGGAGATCCAGGACCGGGTTCGCCTCAGAATTGCTACTTCGATCACCTTGTTGCGCGCCGGCAGTGGCCTGTTCGCCGCCAGTCATGCGGTTGACACCGAAGAGTTCAGTCGCTTTGTCCAGCAGATAGAACTGGACAAAAACTACCCCGGCATTCAGGGAATAGGGTACGCGCTGCAATTTCGTGCTGAGGAGATGCCGGAGGTCCTCGCCCACATGCAGCGCCAGGGTGTGACGGATTTCCACGTTTGGCCCGAGGATCCTCCGCGCGACGAATACACGGCCATCCTTTACTTGCAGCCTGTAAACGCCCCTAACCAGCGGGCAATCGGCTACGACATGTTTACCGAGGCGGTGCGGCGGCAGGCGATGGAGACCGCCCGCGACACAGGCAAGCCTACTGCTTCCGGACGTGTCGAGTTGATTCAGGAACAAGAAATCCAAAACAAACAAGTTGGCTTTCTCATATACGCTCCGGTCTATTGGAAGCATGGACCAATCTCCACTGAAGCCGAGAGGCGTAAGGCACTGATGGGATTTGTTTACAGCCCGTTTCGGGTTGACGATTTTCTCCATCCCGTCACTGCCGACAAGCATTTCGACGTGGCCTTTCGAGTCTACGATGGGACTGAACCCCGGACTGAGAACTTGCTTACCTTGACCCCCAACGAGGCAGCCAGTGAACCTCTGTTCACGAAGTCCATCACGCAAGACGTTGCGGGCCGCAAGTGGACGTTTGCGTACGCGACCAAGCCTTCGTTCGAGAATGGATCGAGTCGTTCTCTTCTCAAATACACAGTGATCATGGGCGTGCTTTTGAGTCTCCTCTTCTCTGCCGTAACTCGCGCGGAGATACAAGCTCGTTCACGGGCGGAACGCGCGGCGGAGGAAGTGAGACAGTCAGAAGCAACGATCAGAAAAACGCTCGATGAGCGCGAGCAAGCACAGGAAGCCCTGCGAGAAACCACGAAAGCATTACGCGAAGCCGATCAGCGCGCGCTTTTGGAATACGAACGCCTGGTGGAAAGGATCAAGAGACTGGCGCAGGCGCTGGGCGCCGCCAGGGAGTTGAATGCGATCTTCCGTGCGCTTCGCGAGTTCACCAACGTCTCTGTTCCCTGCAATGGATTTTTCGTTTCACTCTATGATCCGGTTCGTGACGTTCGCACTGCGTGCTACGGCTGGGCTGACGGGCAGGAGTTGGACGTGTCTGAATTGCCTCCCATGCGCGTGACGGAAACGGGGCCAAACAGTCGCGCAGTGCGCACGGGTGAAGTGATCATCACCGACGATTACATGCGAGCGACAAGCGCTAATCCGGGCGTCATTGTCGGCCCGGATAATGGGTTGCGGCCCGACTCGTCAATGGCAGTGCCGATGGCGGTGATGGGCAGGATCATCGGCACGATCGAGGTGCAAAGTTATCAGAAGAATGTTTACCGCCCGGAACATGTCACCGCAATGAGTATGGCTGCGAACCTCACAGCCGTCGCGATTGAGAACGTTCGGCTGTTGAAGCTGGAGCGCACCGCACGCGAAGCTGCTGAAGAATCGAACCGTTTGAAGGATGAGTTTCTCGCCACCGTGTCGCATGAGCTGCGCACGCCGCTGACGGCGATCTTAGGTTGGTCCAGGTTGCTTGAAGGCGGCACGCTCGACGATTCAGTTACTCAACAAGCTGTTGAAACAATCGGGCGCAACGCAAAGGCGCAGGCGCAAATCGTCGATGACATTCTCGACGTCTCGCGCATCATCACCGGCAATCTCTATATCGATCTGCATCCGTTGGAAGTGGTCCCGGTAGTTGAGAATGCAATCAATGTCGTACGGCCCACGGCTGACGCGAAGGGGATCAAAATCGAGACCTATTTCGATTCGGCGCCGGCGATGATTTCCGGTGATGCAAACAGACTCCAGCAAGTCGTCTGGAATCTGTTATCGAATGCGGTGAAGTTTACTGACAGCGGCGGGCGCGTGTGCGTCAAAGTCTCGCGAGTCGATTCGACGGTTGAGATCAAAGTTTCCGATACCGGCCAGGGAATTAGCAAAGAGTTTTTGCCGTACGTTTTTGATCGATTTCGACAGGCCGACAGTACCACGACTCGCCAGCATGGCGGGCTCGGACTCGGCCTGGCCATTGCCCGGCACCTGGTTGAAATCCATGGAGGAATGATTAAGGCTGAGAGCCAGGGCGATGGCCGTGGGGCGTCGTTCACGATTAAGCTGCCTTTGATCGATACAACGATCGGGACTGCTGATTTTGCCGAGGAGAAAATTACTCGCTCTCCGCAGCTATTGTCGGGACTTAACGTGCTGCTCGTCGATGACGACTCAGATACTTTGAAGCTCATGACTACAGCTCTGACGAAAAGACAGGCTAACGTCACTGCCGTGTCTTCTGCGGGTGAGGCGATTCAGGCAATCACACAAAGGCGGCCGGACGTGTTAGTGTCAGACATTGCGATGCCTGATGAAGACGGTTACGGGTTAATTCAAAAGGTGCGGTCGCTGGAAAATGGGCAGGCGGAAGGCATCCCGGCGGTCGCGATCACCGCGTATGCGAAAGAAGAAGATCGCGCCCGCGCACTGTCGTCAGGTTTCCAGATCTACCTGGCGAAACCGGTGGAATTGACGGAGTTGATTTCGGTAGTCGCCCGCGCCGCGCGCCGGGATTTTTGAACTCGCGTTCAGAGTTCAAGCTTTAACTTGCTCGGCGATACACGTAGCAGAAAGCACAACCTAAAGGTTGAACTCTGAACCACTGAGATAATGCTAACTCGGATCAATGACATCCAGATGGCTTACACCGATAAGGGTATCGGTCGTCCGGTCGTGCTCATTCACGGCTACCCGTTCAATCGTTCACTGTGGAATGAACAAGTCGCGGCGTTGAGTAGCAGTTATCGCGTGATCGTTCCAGACCTACGTGGCTTTGGTGAAACTGACGCTTCCGAGGGTCCTGCAACTATGAACCGCATGGCCCAGGACGTGGCCCAGTTGATGGACCACCTCGAAATTCCACAGGCCGTGATTGGCGGATTGTCGATGGGCGGCTACGTTACTCTCGCCTTCTACAGACAGTTTCACTCACGCGTGCGGGCACTCATCCTGGCTGACACGCGCGCGCAGGCTGACACGGAAGAAGCACGCGCAACTCGCGTTCAGCAAGCTGAAAAAGCCCTCTCGGAAGGAATGGCCGGAATCGCCGACGCTATGTTGCCAAAGCTGCTCACTCCGGAAACAGTCACCAAACGTCCGGAGATCGTGAAGCGTGTTCGCGATATGATGTTGACACTCAAACCTGAAGGCGCAGCAGCCGCCTTGCGCGGAATGGCGGAACGCGACGATCAGACGTCGTTACTTTCGCAGATTTCATCACCAACGCTGATTCTCGTTGGCGCTGAAGACGCGATAACGCCTGTCGCCGATAGTGAGAAAATGCATCACGCGATCAAGGATTCGCGTTTAGTTTTACTGGAACACGCTGGGCACGTTTCCAACCTCGAACGGACTGAGCAGTTCAACGAAGCGTTGCTGGATTTTTTGAGAGACTCCGTCTGAGATGTCCAGTCACAAGAAATTCACTATTGAAGAGCGCGTGCGCTGGGGCGATGTCGATGCGGCGCGTATCATTTTCTACGGCGCTTATATTCACTTCTTCGAGTTTGCCGAGACAGAACTCTTTCGCGAAGTTGGTCTTCACTACGGAGTGATGTTCGACGAATTGAAGATCTGGTTGCCGCGGGTGCATCTCGAGTGTGACTTCCATCGCGCTGCCCGGCTGGATGATCTCTTGGAGGTGAGTGTTTATGTCGGCCGCTTCGGCAACAAATCTATGAGGCTGAATTTTGAAGTGCGCCGGCAGGGAAGTGAGGAGTTGATTGCGACTGCGCACTTTGTTCTCGCAGCCGTTGATCAGAATACGTTTGAAACTGTTCCGATCCCTTCGGAGTTGCGCGAGAAGTTAGCGCCATACACCGCAAACGAAGATCACCAATGACTGCTCTTTCCGACAATCGTAAGCTTGCAGGCCTTGACGAACGACTGATCGATCGCGATCCGATTAAGCAGTTTCAGATGTGGTTCGACGACGCGATCGAAGCGAAACTGCCACTGCCGGAAGCGATGACCCTCGCGACCGCGACGCCTGATGGGCGGCCATCCGCGCGCATGGTCTTACTGAAGCAGGTTGACCATGCGGGCTTCGTGTTTTTTACAAACTATCGCAGCGCCAAGGCGCGGCAATTGGATGCAAATCCTTACGCGGCTTTGGTGTTTTATTGGGTGCAGCTTGATCGCCAGGTGAGGGTGGAAGGCAGTGTCACCAGGACGTCGGCGCAAGAATCGCGTGATTACTTTCAAACTCGTCCGCGTGAGAGCCAGATCGGCGCGTGGGCCTCGGAGCAAAGCGAAGTGATATCCGGGCGCGATGCACTCGAGCAACGTGCGCAGGAGTTGGAAGCGTTGTACTGCGACCGTGAGATCGATTGTCCCGAGCACTGGGGCGGTTATCGTTTGAAGCCCGAGCGAATTGAGTTTTGGACGAGCCGCGTGGGCCGACTGCACGATCGGATTTTGTATGAGCTACAGCCCGACGCCTCCTGGACCATCAGCCGCCTCGCTCCGTGATCAAGTTCAGAGTTCAGCCTTTAGGCTGCTTTTCAGAGCAAGCTAAAGCTTGAACTCTGAACAATTCAGAAGAGGCGAGAGAAGAAACGGATTCCAATGATCCTCATCTGGCGGCCCTCGCGAATCACAGCGTAGTCGCCGATCTGGTAATACTCTTCATGCAGTCCAAGAACTCTTCCCCGGCTGTAAGCGGTCAGCGGCTTCACAATGCGCTGAGGTGGATCGATCTTTTTCAATAACTCATTTTTGAACTCGGTGATCCGTTTGCTAACGGCAGGATACTCGCTTGCGAGTTGATTCAGATGCGCCCGAAACTCAGTTGCATCGCGTTTGAGTTGGACCGCGTACGCAGGGAAATCCTCGACTGCCGACGGCGGCTTTCGTTCAAAGATCTCCTTCATCGCCGGCGGAAAGAATAGCTCCTCTTCCTCTTTGTTGTCAGGACTCGCCAGCGGCAACATCAGATAAAGGATCTGCATGCGACTCTTGAATGCGTCGATCAACGTTGCGTTATCAACGCGCGAGAAGTCGAGGCTCCCAAACTCACCTTCGTAAATCGCGATTTCGCGGCGTCGCGCGGCATTCCTTGTAAATGTGGCTTCGAAGGCGTGATCGAAGTCGAGCGTGTCCGCCATCAGTCGTTGGAACTGCTGGCACACCTGATACGCCTCAACCACGTCCCGCGGCTGCCGCACACGTTGGCTTAATACACTCTGCGCCAACGCAAACGTGATCAGCATGCAAATGGTTAGTTTCAGCATTCGCTTGATTAGACAGGACGCAGCGCACTCTTCACAAGCTTCTTCTTCAGGTCAACATACCCCTGCTCACCGGCCACGAGGTCTCCTAACACTCGCTTCACACCGCGATGCCCGCGTGCAAATTCGATCATGCGTTCTGTAAACGGCGCACCCCAGAAGTTTCCGTAAAAGCGCGGACGCATTTGCGCCGCGCGTCGTAGCTCGGCGCCGAAGTCTTCACGCCAACGCTTTTCATATGACGATGGCGATCCGCTCAAATACGCTTCAGCAAATAACTCTGCGGATCGCAGCGCGTAATAGATGCCCTCGCCCGTTACTGGATCGGCAAAGCCGGCCGCATCACCGAGCAAGGCCCAGTCGTCGCCGCACGCTTTCCTTTGGTCCCACGTCTTGGCGGCGAGTCCGGGAATTCGCGCGGCGTAGCGCTCGGAAGTTGCACGCAAGTGTTCGTGAATGCGTGCTCTGTTTGAGTTGTTCTCCTCAGCGCCCCAGAACTTTACCTTGTCGCCTTCGCACTGCTGGTAGTAAGCAATCATGAATCGCCAAAGCAGATCGTCGAGGGGTTCATGCTCGAAAGCGTCTTGCATAGTGGCGATGCCAAAAGAGATGTGATCGGGACGCGGAAATGCCCACGCGTAACCTACCCAGCCCGGCAGGAAGGCCACCACTGTTGGCGCGACGTTGTTTGCAGGGAGCGGCGCGCGATAACCAAACGCCACTTCCATGTCCGACGGCGGCAGTGGTCCGGCCAGCATCTTCGCGATGCCGCTATTCGCGCCATCGGCGCCCACCAAAAAAGATCCGCTCCACTCATCGCTGTTGAGTCGCCAGCCGGAATCAATTCTCTTTATCTTTCTTGGCGAGATCTTTTCTGAGATGACGTGCGCGCCGGCATCACGAGCACGGTCGCGCAAGTAACAATCAAAGGCGATCCGCGAATAGATCGCAAAAGGCTCATCGAGTTGAAGGTGGAGTCGTTTGCTCGAGGGAGAGTACAAATCCAGTTCGGTGATGGTTCGGCCGACAGCGTTCAGCAACTGCGGCCATGCTTTCAGAGCTTTTGCGGTCACACCACCGCCACAGGCCTTCGGCTCGCCCTCCGGCCGGCCATCGAATAGCGCGACCCTTGCACCCGCCCTCGCGAGCAGTTCGGCGGCAAACGAGCCCGCGGGACCCGCGCCAACGATCAACACGTCATATTGCGCCATACCGTTGTGACTTGGTTCTCTCGGAGATAGAATAACAGCCGTTCCCTCCAAATCAGGAAAGACGCACGATGGCTAACCTGAGCAGTCTAGTCTTTTCCGGCATTGCACCGCATCCACCGATCATGGTGCCTGAAGTTGGTCGCGAATCGATCGCCGGCGTGATTGACTCGATCGATGCGATGGCTGAACTCACCAAACGGCTGATCGACAGCGGTTCGGAGTCGGTTGTCTTGATCTCACCGCACGCACCATTGGAAGCGGACGCATTTGTAGCTTACGAAGGTCCGGAAGTCTACGGCGATTTCTCAAACTTCAACGCCCCTGACACGGGTTTTAGCGTCAGGGTTGATGAAGAGTTGTTGACCGCGATCATACGAGCTGCCGCGGCTAAAAACTATGAGGTGTCAACTTTGCCGGAGTACGATCTCGATCACGGCATCGCTGTGCCACTTTACTTTTTGCTTCAAAATGGTTGGCAAGGAAAGGTTGTGACACTCGGTTATAGTTTCTTGTCCAATCAAGATCACCTTCGATTCGGGTCCTGTATTAAAGATGCGGTCGATCAAGTCGGCCGCCGAGTGGCTTTCATCGCCAGTGGAGACCTGAGTCATCGACTCAAGCCGCAAGCTCCGGCCGGTTACAATCCCGACGCGCACATTTTTGACGAAGAGGTTGTCGCGGCAATCCGTTCGAATGCTCCACAGCGAATCGTTGGAATCGATCACAACCTGCGCAGGCTCGCCGGCGAGTGTGGCTATCGATCGATGCTGGTGGCGATCGGCGCCAGCTCAGATCTGCCCTGGTCGTGCGAAGTGCTGAACTACGAAGCGCCTTTTGGCGTGGGCTACCTTGTGGCCCAATTGATTAATCAGCCCGGCCCTTCGGAGAAGACGGAGATTGAATTGCCGGGGTTGGCACGCCGGGCTGTCGAAACGTTTGTTCGATCCGGCAAGATTCTTGATTCACCTGAAGCCACGCGGGGCTTGTTGGGAGAGCGCGCGCCCTGCTTTGTCTCGCTTAAAACCTTGAACGGAGAGCTGCGCGGTTGCATCGGAACGATTGAACCGGCGAAAGACACTCTCGCCGAGGAAGTAATTGCTAATGCCATCAGCGCGGCCAATAATGATCCTCGCTTTGAGCCGGTTAGTGAAGACGAGTTATCGAATTTGCGCTACTCAGTTGACGTGCTTTTCCCATCAGAGCCGGCGGTTATCGAGGAGTTGGATCCGGCGGTGTTTGGGGTGATTGTCGAAGACGAAAGCGGCACGCGACGTGGGTTGCTACTTCCCGATATACCCGGGATTGACGATGCCGAACAGCAGGTCGCGATTGCTGCACGGAAAGCCGGGATTGGGCCGGGCGAACCGATCAAGCTGTGGCGTTTTAAGGTCGAGCGCTTTCGGGAACAGGATTTACAAGATTCGCAAGATTGACAGATGAAATACTGTTAATCCTGAAAATCTTGTGAATCTTGTCAAACCAGTCTGTTAGACGTCGAGGTTTCTCACGTCGAGAGCATTGTCCTCGATGAACTTCCGCCGCGGCTCTACAGCGTCACCCATCAGAACGGTAAAGATCTCATCCGTTTCCACGGCGTCATCAATCCTTACTTCCAACAGAGTGCGCTTGTCGGGATTCATCGTCGTTTCCCAAAGCTGTTCCGGATTCATCTCGCCGAGACCTTTGTAGCGCTGGATCGAGAGATCTTTCTTGGCGGCCGTTAACACCTTTTCCAGGAGTGCCTCACGCGTCGGGACTTCTTCGCTGGTTCCGTTTTCGCCGGATATAAACGGCGCTGCCAGATCGTCTTCGAGCGTCTTGAAAAGCTCCACCGCTTTCTGAAACTCGACGTAGCTGGCCATGTTCCAGTCGATAACCAAATTCACACCGGAATTCGAAACCGTCTCAATCTCCCACAGCCCGTGCTCTTCGTCTGAGGTCAACTCAGTCTTGTAGCCGGCCTTATGCAAGGCCCCTTCGATCTTCGCCATCAGGTCGCTGTCCTGGAATACCTTGCGGAGAGTCAGCCCTTCTTTTCGCAAGACACCCTTGCGACCGCTCAACGACTCCAGCAGGATATTCAGCATTTGAGGATCGCCGCCGAGGCGTCGAGTCGCACGCTCACAGTAACGTTTAAAATCAACCATCTTCTCCAGCGATTTCGCCAGATCACGGCCCTCGATGGCTTGGCTTGCGCCGGCCGCTTTCACGCTCATGTCACCCGTCGCCTGGCGCATGAGATAGCGAATCATCGAGCTTTCGTCTTTTATGTACTCCTCCTTCTTACCGCGTTTTACCTTAAACAACGGGGGCTGGGCGATGAAGACGTGACCGCCTTCAACAAGCGCCGGCATCTGGCGGTAGAAGAACGTTAGCAGCAGGGTGCGGATGTGCGAACCGTCTACGTCGGCGTCAGTCATCAGGATGATCTTGTGATATCGCAACTTGCCGATATCGAAGTCGTCTTTGCCAATGCCGGTACCGAGCGCTGTAATCAGTGATTTGATCTCACTGTGACCAAGCATCTTGTCAAAGCGGGCCTTCTCGACGTTGAGAATCTTGCCTTTGAGCGGCAGGATGGCCTGGTTCTTTCGATCGCGGCCTTGTTTTGCTGAACCTCCGGCCGAATCGCCCTCGACGATGTAAATCTCGGATAATGCCGGATCACGCTCCTGGCAATCGGCCAATTTGCCGGGCAGCATGGTCGAACCCATTGCGCCCTTGCGGACGATTTCCCGGGCCTTGCGAGCAGCTTCGCGAGCGCGCGCGGCATCCAGTGCCTTCCCCACGACCTTTCTCGCCACAGGCGGATTCTGCTCGAAAAACTCGGTGAGCCGATCGTTGAGAAACGATTCAACGGCGCCCTTCACGTCCGAGTTGAGCTTGCCCTTCGTCTGGCCTTCAAACTGCGGCTGCGGCAGCTTCACGGAGATGACTGCCACCAATCCTTCGCGGACGTCATCCCCCGTGAGTGAGCCTTTGAAGTTTTTGGCCAGACCGGATGACTGCGCGTAAGCATTAATCGTTCTGGTAAACGCGGAACGGAAACCTGAAAGATGCGTGCCGCCGTCTACGGTGTTGATGTTGTTGGCAAATGAGTAGACTTTTTCGTCGTAGCCGTCGTTGTATTGAATGGCAACTTCGATCGCGAGGTTGTCGCCCTCCTTTTCGAAGTAGATCGGTTTATCGTGCAGCGTTGACTTGTTCTTGTTCAGGTGCTTGACGAACTCGGCAATGCCGCCCTTGTAATAAAACTCGTGCGAACGCTCCGGCTCTTCGCGCTCGTCCTTGATGGTGATTCGGATTCCTTTGTTAAGGAAAGCCTTCTCGCGAAGCCGCTCGGAAAGCTTGTCAAAACTGAATGCAATCTCAGTAAAGATTTGGCCGTCGGGTCTGAAAGTGATCTTCGTGCCGCGTCTGCGTGTCCTGCCGGTTTGTTTCAGTGGCGCAACCGGTATCCCTCGCGCATATTCCTGTTCGTAAGTCTTGCCGTCGCGCCAGATCTCGAGATGCAGCTTCTCTGAAAGGAAGTTGACGCACGAAACACCAACACCGTGCAGGCCGCCCGAAACTTTATAAGCGTTTGAATCAAACTTGCCGCCGGCGTGAAGCTTGGTCATCACCACTTCCGCCGCCGATCTTTTTTCCTTCTTGATTTCATCGACCGGAATTCCGCGTCCGTTATCGATAACCGTGATCGAATTGTCGAGATGAATCGTTACATCAACCGTGTCGCAATAACCCGCCAGGGCTTCGTCAATTGAATTATCTACAACTTCGTAAACGATATGATGGAGGCCTATCTCACCCGTCGATCCGATATACATCGCTGGTCGTTTGCGAACCGCATCGCGACCTTCGAGCACGGTGATTGAAGACGAGTCGTAGGCTGGTCCCTTTTTATTTATTGTTGGTCCTACTGTTGACAATCTATTCTCCTATACTTCGTTGTTGACGCTTCTACGCAAGGATCGAATTGACCGGAGCGGCGTCAGTTCTGCCCTGACTGCTCCGGACTTTTCCGTCCTCGATTTCATATACATTCGCCCTTGAAAAGAACCCTTCGACATGAGTCCGCTTTGAGGTAGTGATGAAGGTTTGCGTACGATTTTCAAGGTATTCCAGAAGGCGTCTAATCCTCCCCTCATCCAGTTCCGCATCGACGTCGTCAATTATGAAAACCGGATGGTCATTCGAGCCTGAATTATACAATGAAATCGCCGCTAAGTCTAATAATAACAAGGCGCTACGCTGCTGCCCGGAGCTGCCGTAAACCCGGATTTCACGTCCGTCCAGATGCACCTCTAAATCGTCTCGGTGAGGGCCGATCAGAGCATGACCGGCAGCAACCTCGGCGGGCAGGCGCAGCGCAATTCTCGAACGCAGCAGCGCTTCGTAATCGCTCAAGTCTCCTTTGTTCTCGAGTGAGGAAACATAGCGAGTCGTTACATCGCGTCGTTCGAACAACTGCCGCTCAAGCGCGACATTCAATCCCGCAACGTATTCTTCGCGAGCTCTGTGAATCAAGACTCCTAATTTAATTAGTTGTTCATTCCAGGGTGCCAGCAGATCCTCAACCTGCGCGAGACTAATCTCATTTTCGTTGGCGAGTTGTAGTACTCGATTCTTTTGCTTGATGACTTTAGCGTAGTCAGAAATCGTCTTTAAATAGGTAGGTTGTAGTGACGAGATACCGCGGTCCAAAAAGCGCCTGCGCGCTTCAGGCGCGCCGCGTACGACTTCCAGATCAGTGGCTGTGAATGAAAAGACCTGAAGTTGGGTTAGGAATCTTGCCAGCGTTTCTCGTTTCGAGTTAACGAAGATAGTTTTCGTGTTGTCGTGAAGACTGACCTGCAACTCTCTTTCGAGATTTGAGCCGGTGGTAACGGTTCCGCTAACAACCGCTAATTGTTCTCCAAATCTGATTGCTTCCTGAAGACGTTGCGTGCGGAACGACTTGGTCCTGGCGAGAAGGTAGATTGCTTCAAGCCAGTTAGTTTTACCCTGGCCATTGTTTCCATAAATGATGTTCAGCCGCGGGCCCCACTCGATTCTCCCACTGAGATTTCTAAAATTCGTCGCTTCAATCGCCGCAAGCAGCATGCGTCGATATTAGCAGATCACAAATCCATCCACAGATTACCTAGAACAATCTGCGTAATCTGTGGATGGATTTGAAGGGACCTTAATTTTATGACCTTCTCAGATCCGCATTGGCATCACGACGTACTTGTAATCGTAATCACCATTTTCGGAAGGATGCAGTTGCGCCTGCGAATTGCCGTCTTTGAATTCAAACGCTACTTTCGCGTCGCCAACTACATTTAGGAATTCCTGTAGATACTGTGCATTGAAACCGATATCGGTTACATCGCCGGCGTAGTCTGTTTGGATGGTTTCGTTAGCTTCGCCTTCTTCTGCGTTTTGCGAACTGATTACTAATTGATTCGGCTCGAGATGGAAGCGAATCGCATGTGATCGCTCGTCAGCCATTAACGCAACCCGCCTGATCGCGAGGTTTAGCAAACTGCTATTAAACTCGACCGACTTGTCGTTGTTCTTCGGCATTACCATTTCATAGTTTGGAAATTGGCCATAGAGCATGCGCGAAATCAACAGCCTTGGTCCAACCTGGAAATAAATATGATTCTCATCCATTCCCAAACTAATCTCTTCATCGAAGCCCGCGGCTAGTTTCGTCAGTTCCGCTAGAGTTTTCTTCGGAATGAGAGTGTCAATACTCTGCCTCGCGCCGTTTTTATTGATGTTTTTCTTCTCGACGAAGGCGAGGCGGTGTCCATCAGTCGTAACCATCCGGGCGCCTGAATCGTCCAAAACAAACTTAGCCCCGGAGAGGGTGTAACGTGATTCCTCTTGAGTGATAGCGAAGATTGTGCGGTCGATGAACGTCTTGATTACACCCGCGGCGAGTTTGGTTGGGGCTGACTTGAACGAAGGAACTTCCGGAAACGCGTCTCGAGCAACACCCACCATCTTGAATCGCGCGCGATCGCACTTAACCGTTACCCATTCGTTGTCTTCCTTTTTGAAACTAACCGGAGCATCGGGAAGCAATCGCGCTATCTCAAACAACTTCCGCGCCTGGACGCACATCGATCCCGGCGTTGTGATCTCTTCGGCATCCATGTCACAACGGATCGTCACGTCGAGATCAGTTCCGGTAATTCTGATCGTGCTTTCGCCGACTGATTCGATGAGTATGTTTGAGAGCACCGGTATCGTGTTTTTCTTTTCCACGACACCTTGAACGAAGCCCAGTTCTTTTTGCAGGTTCTGCTTACTCACAACAAATTGCATTGCCATTCACTCCTTCAAACATTCCACAAGGACGGTCGCGATTCTTCTACTTCCAGAATCAAAAACTAATATTTAGATCTAGTAGCAGTAGTAGGTGCCTGTGGATCTGTGAATAACTACTTAAAACCAATATTCCAAAACATTTAAGACGCTCAACGCCTTGTGGAAACCTGTTCAAAGTTCCACTCGCGGTTGAGGAAAAATCAGAAGACGTGAACATTAGCACATTTCCACAAAACGTTCTCGGTGGACTGTGAAAAAACTCGTAGTGAGCCACAAAGAGGCACAAAAAGCACAAACAGTTTCCGCTGATTTTCGGATCCTTGTGCTCCTTTGTGCCTGGTATCAAGACTATTTTTGTAGCGATTCCGACAGCTCGCTGATGAGTCGTTGCAGAGTTTCATCGGTCGCCACAAGCGCTTCAATTTTTTCCACTGAATGGATCACGGTGGTGTGATGTTTACCGCCAAACGCGCGACCAATCTCCGGATAACTATGTTTAGTCAAGTGCTTGCAGAGATACATTGCAACCTGACGAGGATGTGAGATTTGCCGGGCATTGTTTTTAGAAATCAACTCTTCGCTTGTGAGCTTGTAAGTCGAAGCTACCAGCTTTTGAATTTGCTGAATAGTGACAACGCCTGATTCCTCTTCTTTGGCGATATTCCTGATCGCATCTTGAGCCAGGACCTTTGAAATCGGCTCACCACGAAGAGAAGCAATCGCGATCAAACGGATGAGCGATCCTTCCAATTCGCGGACGTTGCTTTTCACTCTTCCCGCAATGAGCATCGCGACGTCATCCGGAATCGGCACACCAATCAAGTCGCCTTTTCTTTTAAGAATTGCGATTTTCGTTTCGAGATCAGGTGGCTCGATGTCGGCAATCAGTCCCCATTCGAACCGTGAGTGTAAACGTTCTTCGAGCGTAGGTATTTCGCGCGGCGGACAATCGGAACTGATCACAATCTGCTTCTGTTGATCGTAGAGGGCATTGAAGGTGTGGAAAAATTCTTCCTGAGTGCGCTCCTTGCCGGCCATGAACTGAACGTCGTCAATCAGCAGCACGTCAACCGATCGATATTTCTCGCGAAAGCTCTGCGTCTTATCGTAGCGAATGGCGTTGATAAGATCGTTCATGAACCGCTCAGACGAGATGTAGCAGAGTTTGAGATGCTGATTGCGCGTCTTGATAGCGTGGCCGCAAGCGTGCATCAAGTGAGTTTTTCCGAGACCGACACCGCCATACAAGTAAAGAGGGTTGTATGTTCTTCCCGGCGCCTCGGCAACTGCAAGGGATGCCGCATGAGCAAACTGATTGCACGAGCCTACTACAAAACTCTCGTACGTGTATTTGGAGTTCAATGAAGGCTCTGATTGAAGCGAGGCAGAAGGTTCACTGACAGTTACCACCGCGCTCGACGAGGGAATCGTCTTGAATTCCAAGTCCTCAACAATCAGACTTTGAGAATCCGATTGGGGGAGCGTGATCTGTTCAGGGATCCAATCAGAACCTTTGCCGACGACCCAGCCGACGGAATAGCCGGACAATCGCAACTCGTTCAAAGACTCGGCCAGAGCCTTGCCGTAGTTGCTGACGACCCAATCCTTCACTACCTGGTTTGGCGCGCGGAGGTGGATGACATGTTGAGAACTGTCGAGGCTTTCAAATTGTATAGGGTTAAACCACGTGTCCAGCGTTTGCTGATTTAACCGACCTTTGAGTGAGTGAAGTATTCTGCCCCAAACATTCGTCTCAACAGAAGTGTTCATTGAAAACCCGTCGGGGAAGGCGTCAATTTGACTAAAGGTCTCGCAGTAGAACCGTACGCCGCTGTCGGTCGGTCTACTCGCGGAACTCTAACCTGCTCCTATCCCGCTATCCCTTATCTCAGCTAATCAAAGCGAGCGACCCTAAGGTTTTCCACAATGATTTCCACAGCTAGTGGAAAAACCTCGGCCTGTTAAAGTGTTGCTTTAAAGTCTTTTTATATCAATTGTTTACAGGCGGTGACTATCAAAGCGAGCGGAGACTAACATAGAAGTTTCGAATCGATCAAGGTATGTCACTGAATAAAACAGCACCGTATGATCGCCTGTTTAAACACTTTGGGATTGCTGAATCGGTCGAATGGTTCAGGTACACCACATTGTTGAACGTTGAATTTTGGCGATCACGGTGAGGATGGCGGGCTGTTTCATCTCTGCGAAACCTCTGCGTTCCTCTGCGCCCTCTGCGGTGAATGTGCGCGGAACCTGTTTACCGCAGAGGTCGCAGAGGACCGCAGAGGTTTCGCAGAGAAGTTCTGGAAACAAGACACCCCCGCTTTTCTTGACATAAACACAGGCCGCGATTAGTCTTAGGGTTTTCGTTTATAAGGAGAATTCATTTCTATGTCCAAGCGGACCTTCCAACCAAACAATAGACGACGCGCAAAGACGCATGGCTTCCGCGCGCGAATGGCCAGTAAGAATGGTCGCTTGGTGCTGAAGAGACGCCGGGCCAAGGGAAGAAAGCGTCTGACCCCGGCTCATTATTAAGCTGGCTGGTTTCGGTGTTGCATGCGGAAGTATTTGCGGGATACTGCAGAATTCCAGCACGTCTATCGGAACGGCAAGCGGTATGAAGGCGTATTCATTACCGCGTTCGTTATTGAAAACCAGGAACTGAATCATCGCCTGGGAGTCACGGCTTCAAAAAAGGCGCTGGGCAAGGCGGTGCAGCGGAATCGCGCGAAGCGATTGCTTCGGGAAACCTTCCGTTCGAACGAATCATTGTTGCGCGAGCTCGGACGAAATTACGATTGGGTCCTGAATGCGAAGGCGGCGGTGTTGAGTCAAAAGATGAATGCGCCGTGCCAGGAGTTGAAGGGAATAATTGAAAAGGTTGGAAGGTTGGAAACGCGCGATCCTGTTAAGTAAGCGATTGTGAAGAGCGTTCTGATCTCATTACTCAAAGTTTATAAGTTGGCGATTTCACCGCTTCTACCTCCTTCGTGCAGATTCATTCCCACATGCTCGGAATACGCGGTTGACGCGATCTCTCGCTACGGTGCTTTGCGCGGAAGCGGCATGGCGCTACGTCGATTGCTCCGTTGTCACCCGTTCCATCCGGGCGGATACGATCCGGTTAAATAGATTTGTTTATACACGGGAGGTTGATTAACAACCTCTATTACGATGCAACAAAAACGACTTCTACTAGCTTTAATAATCTCCTCAGCGATTCTGTTTTTGTGGAGTTATTTTTATCCGGTTCCACCTCCTCCGAAACAAAACGCAAGTGCGACACCTTCGCCAACGGCTAGTGCGACAACATCGCAAGCTGCAACTTCGAGCACGCCCTCGACGGCATCGGCCCCCGTTCCAACACCGAATGTAAATGCTGCGCCGCAACGAACGATAACAATCAGAACTCCGCTCTACGACGCGAAGTTCGACACGCTCGGCGCCGAGGCCATAAGTTGGATAATCAAGAAGAACAAGAACAGCCAGGCTCCGATCTACTCTGTTGGCGGCCAAAAGCGAGACAAAATACCGCTCGAATTGATCTCACCAGAAGGATTGAAGCGACAGCCGCGAATGGCCCCGTTTCAATTGCAGACCGGCGACGCCGCGCTCGATGCGGCGCTCAGCTCTACGACCTACCGCATTGAAGGTGTCGATTCTCAAAACGGAGACGTCGATATCAACCTCGGCCCTGGAGAGAAAAAGGAAATCACCTTTGTGGTTGAGGACAGCAATGGAGTCGAGGCAAGAAAAAAGATTGTCTTCGATGCTGAGCGTTACGAAACCGATTTTTCAGTGCTGGTGAAACGTGGCGGCCAACCAGTACCGCAGCTAAAAATCGCGATCGGTCCGAGTATCGGAGATCAGGGCGTCAGTCGTCACACGTTTTATTCAGTTGCGCCTGAGGCCGTATCTTACGTCGGCGACAAACTCCAACGTCATCCCGCGGCCGGAATTAACGGCAACAGCAGCAGTCCGGATCATCTTGTTTTGAATGGCCCACTGGATTGGGCGGGAGTCGCGGACACGTATTTCGCGATGGTAGCCGTGCCGCTCAAGAAAACAGAGGGGCTCGAATATCGCACCGTCGCTTACGAGCACAGGAACAATGGAGGCACTCCGGAAAAGAGATTTCTAATCACAGCGTTTGTGCCTGTCCCGGCGGATGGTTCAAGCACGATCATCTACGCCGGTCCGAAAGACCATTATCTTCTTACTCAAGGTAGCCAGGATATCAGCGCCCTCGTCCAGCGTCCGATCGATCTGGAGGGATTGATCGACTACGGTTTTCTCGGTTGGCTCTCGAGGCCTCTGGCGGTACCGATCCTTCAGGCAATCACCTATCTGTACAAGCTGACGGGCAGTTATGGTGTGGCGATCATTCTGTTCACTATCGTGATCTACTCTCTGTTCTTTCCGCTGAAGTGGCGATCGTCCAAAGCGATGAAGAAAGCCCAGAAGCTGGCTCCAAAAATGAAGGAGCTGCAAGAGAAGATCAAAGGCATGAAACAGAATGACCCGCGGCTGAAAGAATTGCAGATGGACCAGCTCCGGCTGATGAAGGAAGGCAATCCACTCGGCGGCTGCCTGCCGTTGCTGATTCAGATGCCGTTCCTGTTTGCGCTGTATCGAGCGATCACGATCTCACTTGATTTCCGGCAAGCGAGTTTTCTTTGGATACCGGATCTTTCAGCAGCCGAGCCGTACCTGATACACGTGTTGCCTATCCTGATGACAGGCACTATGGTGGTGCTGCAATTGGTTACGCCTGCTCCTTCTGCGGATCCCTTGCAGAGAAAGATGATGGCGGTCGGCATGCCGCTCTTCATGCTGTATATCCTGTGGAGCGCGCCATCGGGTTTAGTTTTATATTGGCTCGTTGGTAATATCGTCGGGTTCTCCCAGCAGTTTCTGATCAATCGTTGGACAAAGTCCGATGACGAAGAGCTCCCTGCGTCGCCCGTCAAAGGGCCATCAGGACCAAAGAAGAAGCGTGGACGCGACGGCATCGAGTTAGTGAAGGATTGAGTTGATGACAGAGGTTTCTCAACAAGCAGCGGAGTTTCTCGAGAACGTCTTTGAGATGACGGGTCTCCAATTGCGAGTTGGAGTCAAGCACGGCATCGGCGGTGAAGTACTCGATATCGAGGGCAAAGACGCGGAGTTGCTGCAAGCGCAAACCGGCGAATTGCTCGAAGCGCTCCAGCACTTGCTCAATCAGGTTTTTGGACGAAGCCTGACTGGCGGCGCGCGTCTTGTTTGTGACGTGCACGGGTTTCGCGCAACTCGCGAGGCCGAGCTGCAAGCGATGGCGAACCTTGCGGCGAATCGAGTGCGACAGACGGGAATGGCTTTTACGTTTGAGCCGATGAGCGCCAACGAGCGGCGCATTATTCACCTGACGCTGGCAGACAGTCCGGATCTCTTCACTGAGTCAATCGGCGAAGGTTCTGAGCGTAAATTGAGAATTGGTCCAAAAAGTTCTGCCCGCAAGGATTCGTAGTCCCCTCCCTAATCAATTCTTTCGGTAACTCACGATGAGCACGATCGTTGCACTATCCACACCGAGAGGGCGCGGAGCTCTCGCCGTTATTCGGTTGAGCGGTGCGGAGGCGATCGCTATCGCAAAACAGTTGGCCGGCCTCGATGAAATTGAATCAAGACGCGCAACGCTCACTCAGTTAAGACGTCCCAATGACAACGAGATCTTGGACCAGGCTCTCTTGACGTGCTTTCCTGCGCCTCATTCACTCACGGGAGAAGACGTTGTCGAGATCAGTTGTCACGGATCGCCCGCAGTGGTGCGAAGCATCATTGACGCGACGCTTGAGTTGGGTGCTGTGCTCGCCGGTCCTGGGGAGTTCACACTTCGCGCGTTGTCGAACGGGAAGATAAACCTGGCCCAGGCGGAAGCCATTCGCGATTTGATTGCAGCGCAGACGGACGCGGCCGTTCAGCAAGCGTCTCGTCAGTTGAATGGAGAGTTGTCGAACGCGCTTGGTCCATTTAAAGAGAAGCTTGTTGAGGTGATTGTGTTGTTGGAGTCGGCGCTGGAGTTTGTCGAAGAAGACATTCCCGTGCCGCGACTTAACGAGATCGAAAACGAGTTGGCTGCCGTTAGTGCCGGAGTTAAAAAACTTAGCGAGAGCTATAGCGCTGGACGGCTGCTTCAGGAAGGGATTCGCGTCGCGATTACGGGACGCCCGAATGTGGGTAAGTCCAGTCTTTTCAATAAGTTAGTAGAACGAGCGCGCGCGATCGTCACTGACATTCCAGGTACCACGAGAGACACTTTGTCGGAAGTGATCGACCTTGAGGGTATTCCGGTGATACTCACGGATACCGCGGGTTTGCGTGAGACTACCGACGGCATCGAAACATTGGGCATCGAGCGGACCCGCCGGGCCATGGGAGATTCCGATCTGGTGCTGGTGGTGCTCGATGGTTCGGCCACTCTTGGACCAGCCGATCGTGATCTGATCAATCAAACAGCAAACGCGCGCCGGTTGGTGGTGATGAACAAGAGTGATCTCCCAACTTTCAACACGTCGTCGTGTTGTGTTGAAGAGCTTCAAACGATTAATGTATCGGCACGGACCGGCGAAGGGTTGGCGACACTGCGTAGCGCGATCCTTGCGAGCTTGAGTAGCAACGGAATCGAGGATGGTAGTTTGTTGATTACAAACGCCAGGCACTATGATCTGCTGTGTGGCACTCAACGTGAACTCGAAGCTGCACGAGTAGTTCTGCGTGAGCGACACAGCGAAGAGTTGGTCCTTGTGCCGCTGCATAATGCACTGAGGTTGCTGGGCCAGATCACCGGGGAGACAACGACGGAGGATATTCTGTCGGAGATATTCGCGACGTTTTGTATCGGGAAGTAGTCATGTCGTTTGACGAGATTTTCAATGTAATCGTAATCGGCGCGGGGCACGCCGGCTGTGAAGCCGCGTCGGCGGCGGCGCGACTCGGCGCCGAAACCGGACTCATCACGCTGAATCTCGATCTCGTCGGACAGATGTCTTGCAATCCAGCGATCGGCGGAATTGCCAAAGGTCATCTGGTGCGAGAGATCGATGCGCTCGGCGGCATCATGGGCCGTGTGATCGACCGCACGGGAATCCAGTTCCGTTTGCTCAATCGTTCGCGCGGGCCAGCCGTGCAGTCTCCTCGCGCCCAGGCTGATCGCATGAGATACCGGAGCGAGATGCGGCGAACGCTCGAAGCCACGTCCAATCTTCATCTCCGGCAAGGAAAGGTCGTTGATTTTGTATTGCATCAGGGAAGTTTGGCGGGCGTGGTATTGGAAGATGGAAGGCGGTTCGGAGCGCAGGCCGTCGTCGTCGCCACAGGCACCTTTCTAAACGGGTTGATTCACACCGGCCGCCGAACGTACTCGGGCGGACGCGCCGGCGAGCCGGCGTCCGTTGAACTTTCTGAGGCTCTTAAGAGACTCGGGTTTCCGGTAGGACGGCTGAAGACAGGAACTCCTCCGCGTCTCGATGGAAGAACAATCGATTGGAGCGCGTTCGAGCCTCAGCCGGGCGATAAAACCCCAATACCATTCTCGTTTTCAACTGGCAGCCTCGAACAGAAACAGATCAACTGCTATATCGGCTACACGACCAGTCAGGTCCATGACGCGATTCGCGAGAACATCGCCGAATCACCGCTTTATTCCGGGAAGATTAAAGGTGTGGGGCCGCGATATTGCCCGTCTATCGAAGACAAGGTCGTGAAGTTTTCTGATAAGTCTCGCCATCAACTGTTCCTTGAGCCGGAAGGACACGATACGAACGAAGTCTATCTGAACGGCTTTTCGACTTCGCTGCCTGCCGAGCTGCAGCAGGATCTCGTGAGGATGATTCCGGGGTTGGAAGAAACGAGAATTATTCGACCTGGCTATGCGATTGAGTACGACTTTGTGGATCCGAGAGAATTGGGCCCGGACCTACAGACCTCACGACTGCCGGGGTTATTTCACGCGGGGCAAATCAATGGGACAACTGGTTATGAAGAGGCGGCGTGCCAGGGGCTTCTGGCAGGCATAAACGCGGCGCTCTACACGCAGAAACGAGATTCGCTCCGGCTGCGCCGCGAAGAGTCGTATATCGGTGTTCTCGTTGAGGACCTGATCAAGCAGGGAGTGGATGAACCGTACCGGATTTTCACGTCACGCGCGGAGTATCGTTTGGCGCTTCGTTACGACAATGCCGACGAACGGTTGGAACGCTATGGCAGGGAACTGGGCCTGGTCGGCGACTCCGATTGGGAAAGATTCAACTCACGACAAGCTCGATTGGCAAAGTTGCGGACCGCGCTGGACCATACTCGTTTGCGTCGTTCTGATGCTCAGCATGCAGCAGTGTCTGCGCTCATTGGCGCGGATCTTGGTGATTCGATCTCGCTGTCGCAGCTCGCGAAGCGCCCGAGAGTCACGGCGGAGTTGATAATGTCGCTGTTGCCGGCAGAGCTTAAGCCCGTTGCAGAGTCCGATCTTAATTCTGTGCTGGCCGACTCGCTATATGCGGGCTATCTCGACTCGCACAAAGCGACGATTACAAGACTCTACCAGCACGACACGCTAAAGATCCCTCGCCAAACTGCGTTTCGGGCGATTAGCGGGCTCTCGAATGAAGTTATCGAAAGGCTTGACCGCGCCCAACCGCAAACGTTCGGCGAAGCTCGGCGGCTGCCTGGTCTTACCCCCGGCGCGCTTTCGACTCTACTAGTCTATCTATCAGCACAACAAAAGAGTATTTAGCCCTCCTTGGAGTGCGGCGGCTTGCCGGCCGCACCCAAAGAGGGGGTTAATGTTTCACGTGTCCCCATGAACCTAGGGGACACGTGAAACATTGTGGCCGATTCTGCCCTAATGTGTTAGGTTTAGCGCCGAAATGGCTAAGTCCATAGCCGTCGCAAATCAAAAAGGCGGAGTCGGCAAGACGACTACCGCGGTGAACCTCGCGGCGATCATTGCCAATTGGGGACATCGCGTGCTGCTTGTAGACGCTGATCCACAAGGAAACGCGACGTCTGGAATCGGCGTTCAGCGCGGTAGTTTTCGCAAGAACCTGTACCACAGTCTCGTTCTGGACGAGCCCCTTTCCCGGATCGTCCTGTCAACATCAATCCCGTCCCTCAACGTGGTTCCTTCTAATAAGGACTTGGCGGGCGCCGAGATTGAATTAGTCGATGTGGAACAAAGAGAATTCCGCCTGAAGCGCGCCCTTTCAGCCGTCGAAGCGAACTATGATTACATTATTATCGACTGTCCGCCGTCGCTGGGCTTGTTGACGCTGAACGCTCTTACCGCCGCCAAGTCGCTGCTGGTACCAATCCAGTGTGAGTACTACGCGCTCGAGGGCGTGACCGAACTCTTCGACACGCTCGCGCGAATCAGACGACTTCATAATCCGGGCCTGATGATCGAGGGCCTGCTTCTCACGATGTATGACGAACGGACCAATCTGTCGGCCGCAGTCGCATCCGATCTGCGCGACTTCTACGGCCTGCAGGTCTTCCAGGTGGTGATTCCCAGAAACGTAAGGCTTGCGGAAGCGCCGAGCTACGGCAAGCCGATCATTAGTTATGACGCACACTCCAAGGGGGCTGAAGCATACTCACAGTTAGCCAGGGAGATTGTCTATGAACAGAAAAGCGCTGGGGCGGGGCCTGGGAGCTCTGCTGTCGTCTGACCGCACGATCGACCTCGGGCCTGAGCCTTCGGAAGTTGATCTCGACTCAATCGTGCCGGGACCGATGCAGCCCCGAACCCATTTTGACGACGCGAGCCTGGAGAGTTTGGCTGACTCGATTCGCGCTCACGGCATCGTCCAACCGCTCCTCGTCAGGCGTCGAGAAAATGGCTACGAGCTGATCGCCGGCGAACGGCGTTGGCGAGCTGCAAAATTAGCGGGTCTATCTCGGGTGCCGATCATCGTCAAAGAAGTCCCTGACGAGAGCCTGCTCGAGATCGCGTTGATCGAGAACATTCAACGCGAGAACCTCAATCCTATCGAGGAGGCCCAGGCTTATAAGAAGCTGATTGAGAACGTCGGACTCACGCAGGAGGCCTTAGCCTCGCGCGTAGGACGCGATCGTTCATATATCACGAACTACCTGCGCCTGCTTCGTCTGCCCGAAGATCTACAGCAGCTAGTCAAGGAAGGCAGGCTGACGACAGGACACGCTCGAACAATTTTGGCGTTGACCGAACCAGACCTTCAGCGGCGAGTAGCAAGACAGATTATCAACGGCGGATTGTCCGTTCGAGCGACGGAGCAACTGGTTCATAAAGCGACAGAGGAAAAGCCGGCGAAGACTGCTTCGGCGCCTCACCCGGTCGATCCGAACATCAGAGCGGCCGAAACCAAACTCCGGCGAGCGCTCGGCACGCAAGTGAAGATCATTCAACTGTCAGGCGACGGGAGAGGGAAAGTGGAGATCAGTTTCTTCAACAGCCAGGACTTGGATCGAATCTACAACCTCCTCATGGCCGAGAGCCGAGCGTAACAGTTACGATACTCTCCGTCACAATGTAAAATGAAAGGCTCTAGGTTCGAACGCGCGTTCGAGTTCCAAGCTCGCTCAACTCGAGCGGAGTGTTCTCTGCGGTCCTCTGCGTATCTTTGATGTTATGAAGCAAGCGAGTGCCGCTTTCGTTTACCCGTAAGTGGTTTAGACTCACGGTTGACATGAAACTGAAAGGAGACACCCGCTATGAGCCACA
>Ga0065712_10000133_pt1 | contig 66806 bp, 56 predicted proteins | sample MisRhiReplicate1_FD_59099 | JGI IMG/M metagenome (GOLD analysis project Ga0065712, IMG submission 59099) | Miscanthus rhizosphere microbial communities from Kellogg Biological Station, MSU, sample Rhizosphere Soil Replicate 1: eDNA_1 v3... | ecosystem: Host-associated > Plants > Roots >...
TTCATGTCAAAGAGCAAGGGGCAGCTAAACCAATTCATAGGCGCCGCCGGCGTCAGGACGAAAGTGTGCTTAAAAAAGTTCTTGACATCGATCGTCGCTTCATAGATGCGATCTCTGCGTTGAAATAGCCCTTTAACGCAGAGATCGCAAAGATACGCAGAGGACCGCAGAGAAAAACTCAAAGTAAGACACTACCCACCATCCTGTAAATTTTGTAAATCCTGTCAAAAAGTTTATCCTTTCAACCGACCTATCCAACAACTCGAGGAGAACCACCATGATGCTTCGGCGCTATTCAGCCATAGTGCTGCTTCTGATCTTCTTAGCTTCGCCCGCAACGCTACTCCCGCAAACGTCAACTCAAGCTCCAGCGCCTAATCCCAACGATCCGATCCAGCGCATCAGGGACGAAGGCATGAATCGCTCGCAAGTAATGCAGACCTTGAGTTACTTGAGCGACGTCATTGGCCCGCGCTTGACTGCCTCGCCTGGCATGAAGCGCGCTAACGAGTGGACACGCGATCAGTTGACTAAGTGGGGCTTGCAAAACGCCCATCTCGAAGCCTGGGGTCCGTTTGGTCGAGGCTGGACATTGAAGAGGTTCTCGGCCCAGGTGACTGAGCCTGTTGACATTCCATTGATCGCCTATCCCAAGGCATGGTCGCCGGGTTTGGCAAGTCCGCTCACAGCGGAGGTGGTCTATGTCGATGCAAAAACCGAAGCCGATCTGGAAAGGTTCAAAGGCAAACTCAACGGGAAGATTGTGTTGACGGCTCCTATGCGCGATGTGGCTGCTCACTTCGACCCACAAGGCACGCGTTTGAACGAGAAAGAGTTGCTGGCGCTCGCGGATGCGCCTGAGCCACGCCCCGGCGCCGGCCGCGGCAACTTCAACAATTCTGCATTCCGAGCCTTGCAGGAACTTGCCGGCGCAAAGATGCGCTTCTTTCAAGCGGAAGGCGCTGCGTTATTAATCGATCCGAGTCGAGGCGACGGCGGAACAATCTTCGTTCAGTCAGCCCAAGTGCCTGCGCCACCGCGCGATCCAAACGCCACGACACCTACCCGTGGCATACCGCCATACGACAAGAGCGCCCCAAAGGTAACGCCGCAACTCGTGCTGGCTGTCGAGCAGTACAACCGCATCGTCCGCATGCTGCAGGCAGGCGAGCCCGTAAAAATGACCGTTGACTTGGCAGTTGCATGGCAGGACACAGATCCGATGGGTTACAACACGATCGCCGAGATCCCGGGCACAGATCTGAAAGACGAGATCGTGATGTTGGGTGGACACATGGACTCGTGGCATTCCGGCACCGGTGCCACTGACAACGGCGCCGGCGTCTCAGTCGCAATGGAAGCAGTGCGAATCATCCAGGCGCTTGGCCTGAAACCACGTCGCACGATTCGAATCGCTCTGTGGAGCGGTGAAGAACAGGGACTACTCGGTTCGCGCGCTTACGTCGCCGAGCACTTCGGCAGCATGCAGAATCCGGCGACCTCAGCAGCACCGGCAACCGGCGGCGCTAACAACGGCCTGGGTGGCGGCGCTGGAAATGGAAACGGAACCGCGCCCGCTGGACCAACCCTCGTAACCAAAGCCGAATACGAAAAGCTTAGCGCCTATTTCAACCTCGACAACGGTACCGGAAAGATTCGCGGGGTTTACCTCCAGGGCAATGAAAGTGTTCGTTCACTTTTCCGGCAATGGCTGGCACCGTTCCGAGACATGGGCGCCACCACTCTCTCGATCGCCAACACGGGCGGCACTGACCACTTGTCGTTTGACGCGATCGGTTTGCCGGGATTTCAGTTTATTCAGGATGAGATCGAATACGACACGCGCACGCACCATTCAAATCAGGATGTGTTCGATCGCATTCAGGCGGATGACATGAAACAAGCGGCGACGATCATGGCGGCGTTTGTCTATCAAACCGCGATGCGTGATGAGAAGTTGCCGCGCAAACCGGCACCTGGAACGCGGTAAGAAGTATTAGCCACAGATGAACGCGGATGATTATTGTCCGCCGCCGTTGAGGACGTACTGCTTGACGTAGCGGCGCAGGTTTTCGACGTTGGTTTTTCGATAGGCCGCAAAGTCCTGTGCTATGCCCTGGTCCGGAAGCGCGAGGAGGATAAACGCTTCCAACAATCCTTCTTTCTCGAGCTTCTTTAAAATCAGAAGCGAGGGGTCGATGTTATTAACATCGGCCCCTTTCTGGTCTTCCAAAACTTTGAGCGCGCCGCGCATTGCAGCCGCTTCTTCTTTCAAGCTGTGGCGATACTTCGTCTCGTTCGGATACTGCTTTGCAAATTCAGATTGCGCCCAACCGGCGCGAATGATTCCGTACGTCATCCAGGCCGCGCTCGATCCACTCTTGTCATCTTTCTTGAACATGTTTGGATCGAGAGTGATCGTGGTGTTGCCCTCCTGCTTCTGTGTCACATTCGCCGGCAGCTCGACCTTGGGGTGAGCGAGCGTGATATGAACTTTCTGTCCCCAGTTTATAAACCCGGTGCGCGCGAGACGGTTGTAGGGTTCCGCAATGAATGCCTCGACAAACTTGTCGCCCGCTTCGGTCACCTTGCCTTGCTTCATGAGTGAATCGCCCCAGTAGCGATAAGCAGTTTCACGATCGGGATTGATGGAGATTGCGCGCGCGAACCATTCGCCCGCTTTCTGCTGGTCGGCGGTTTTGAAGTAAACGTCTCCCGTGAAGAGCGCGGCTTCGTAAAGGTTTGGATCGAGGAGTAGAGCCCGCTGGTACATCTCGATCGCCTTCGAGAAATTTCCGCTGCCGAATGCACTCTCTCCTTCCTGCATGGCCGCCTCCGCCTCTCTTTTCGTTGAGAATGTAGTGTCGTCTCCACCATCCGGAGGAACGGCCTCAAGCAGCGAGTTCAACAGAGCACTATTTGCACCGAGCTTCTGCGCACGAACCAGGAATTCTCGTCCGCGCGCACGCGCTTGCTTGCGTGCCGCAGCATCTTTGGCACCGGGGTTAGTGATTAGCAGGAACCCGAGCGTCTCAAGCACCTCACGATCGTCCGGGTGCGCGGCTGCGAGCTTCTCAAATAGTGGTAAGGCTTCGCTGAGCTTAGTGTCTTTAAAAAGCTGGAAAGCGCGTTGCCGCTCTTCATCGTCCTGCGCCGCGAAGACTGCGAGCGAAGGCGTGACGAGTAAGAATCCAATAAACAGTGTAGCGAGAATTCGAAGCGAGTGTTTGAAGAGGTTGGGTGCCGCCATGCGGGAAAGTCTAACCACTAAGACACGAAGACACAAAGGCCAAATCCATTTTTTCGGTCTTTGTGTCTTAGTGGGTTAGATTTGATTAAGTCGGGTTGCGTTCAAGCGATGGTTGATACGCCGACCCGGCAGCCTGGGATTGCTCTCTCTGACTCGTAGAAGTTTTTTGAGACTTTGCCGCGTTCGGAAGATAATCCCCAATGAAGTTCCGCAACGACGTAATCAATGCCGGCAACACGACTGTCTTCGCTGTGTTAGACAACTCCTTCACAACTGCATCGCCTATATTTCCGGCTTCCTGCTTAACTTTTTCGAAGGCGGGCGTATTGGCAACTTTCTGAAAGAAGCCTGGCCCGTCATCGTGATAAGTCCCATTTTCTTGTTTTCGCCGCGTCTCGACTTGCGGAGCCATCGCAGCCATCGCTCCGCTTCCGAGGACCGACTGCGAAGTATAGTATTTCGACTCTTCACCGAAGCGATCGATCGCCGACGAATAATCGTCGCGCTCATCGCCCTTCGCGAAGGCGGCAATACAGTAGCCTACGCAGAAGCCGACTCCCATTGCGCTGGCGCTCCAGACGACAGGCCGTTTCTTGAACTGCTCACGCCAGTCAAGCGTGTCTTTTACTGCCTGGACCTGATTTGCCACTGTTTCTTTTATCTCCGTTACTGTATTTGAGATTGAATCTCGAGCCTCGCCGAGGCGCCGCTGAAGTTCCTCCTTGGAAGGCTCCTCAGCGGTATGCTCCTGGGCGCGAGCCAGTCCTAGAGTTCGTTCTTCAGCCATTGTTTATCCTTTCTCAGTTCTGCAACTGTTCTTTGGGGCACCAGCTCCTGCTTGGCCAACCGATTCTTCATCAGCAATACAACAATGGCGCCCACCAAAACGTAAAAGGCGCCGGTTATGACAAAACCTAAAGCATAGCTGGCAGGCTGGCTGAAGTTTGCCTGCGCGAACAGGGTCGAGACAGCAAAAGCTATCGCCACGTTCAGCAGTGCAAACCCAATGACTGCGATTACAGCGCCGACTGCGATCATGGCTATCCCACGAGCGTAGGCGCCTGCCTCCTCCTTGATCTCCACTTTGAATAATGCGAGCTGAGAATTGAAGAGCTGCATCACATCATCGCCCAGACGGCTGAAGAGGTTTGGCAGGCTCTCAGCGTCGTTGCGTGTTGCTAAATCATCAGCCCTTTCATTTTTGGTCAGGCTCGTTCTTGGTGCCGCCATGTTGGTTCACCCCCGTTCATTTCTTTGGGGAACCGGCTAGCGCCGGCCCCGAATGATCAAACCGAGCAGCAGACCCACCCCCGCTGAGATGAGCAGTGCCTGGCCTGGTTTTTGACGCGCGTATTCCTTCGCGTTTTCCGCGAGCTCGCCGAGGTCTGCGTTCTGCAACTCTTTAATCTTATCGCCGGCGACGGAAAGCTTGTCGCTGACATAGTCCTTGGCTTGGATTGCAGCGTCCGAAACTTTTTGGCCGTATTCTTTAGCTGTTTGGGATAGTGCTGCTGCGGTTCCAGTTCCTGTTGACCCGGTGGTTCCGGTTGATCCCGTTGATCCGGTCATTCCAGTTGTTCCTGTAGTTCCCGTTGTTCCAGTGGTACCTGCTGGTCGATTTGCTCCCGTTGTACCTTCGTTGATGCTTCCATTCTCTGGCATGTCGAAATACTCCTTCTTTGAAATCGGAATAGGGATTGGGCTAACGAAAGATTTGAGCAAGATTTGTGCCGACAGATCATGAGGAAAAGTTTGCCTTTCTGCTCACATGCTTGTTGCGAAAGGGTACGGCGGGGTACGAAAACCTAGCGCACAGATCGGGATCCGTACAACGCGGATCTCTCTGCGGATCTCTGCGGTCCCTCTGCGCCCTCTGCGGTGAATCGGAGTCAACGAATAATTCACCGCAGAGGGCGCAGAGGGACCGCAGAGATCCGCGAGGGGAAACTTGACATCGCTGGCTTCAGGATGGTAAGTAAGTACTTACTTTGCCGCAGGGTGGAGGGGAGTTTCAGCGGGATTGAGTAAGCAGATGACAATCGAAGGTGCGACCGGGAGCGCGCGGATGGCTGGCGAAGAGCGCCGGCTTCAAATTCTGGCGGTGGCGGTAAGCCTGTTTTCTGAGAGAGGTTTCCGCGGCACAACCACCAGGGAAATCGCCCAGGCGGCCGGCGTCTCCGAGGCAATGGTGTTTCGTCACTTCGCCACCAAAGAAGAGCTTTACGCCGCCATCCTCGACCACAAAGCGTGTTCGGGCGATAAGTTTGAGCCGGAGGCAATGGCTGCCGACGCCATTCAGCGCAGAGACGATCGGGCCGTCTTTGAAGCGCTCGCTCTCGGAGCTCTCAACCATCACGAAAAGGATCCGAACTTTCAACGGTTGTTGCTCCATTCCGCCCTTGAAAAGCACGAGCTCGCGCAGATGTTCTTCGATGAGTTTGTTCGTCGAGTTTATGAATTTCTCGGCAGCTACATTCACGAGCGTCAACGCGAGGGTGCCCTGATCGAAATGGATCCCGCGATCGTGGTTCGTTGTTTCATCGGCATGGTGATGCACCACTCGCTAAACAACAATCTTTGGGACCCGAAACGCCGCTTGCTGAACATCTCGAACGAGAGTGCGGCGAAATATTTCACTGACATTCTTTTGAATGGAATTACTAAGACAACGAATTAGTTAACAACATGCAACCTCGAGTGAAATTCAAACTTATTGCTCTGATTCTGGTGCTCCTCGCCGTTAGCGCTTTCGTGGCGTCGTGTGGCTGGTCGAAAGCCAACGTCAGAAAAAAAGAGGAACCAGCCGCTGACGCGCAGCCAACCGCGGTGGAAGTCACGACCGCGGCAGCTATCAAGCGTGATCTGCCACGCTTCTTTGAAGCAACGGGCAGTCTTGCAGGTGACCAGCAGACCGACGTCGCGCCACAGACTTCCGGCAAGGTCGTCGCTGTAGGTGTTGACATCGGCACTTACGTCAAGCGCGGTCAAATGCTCGTGCGCCTCGACGATGCGGAATTGAAGCTTCGTGTAGATCAAGCCGCAGCACAACTCGAGCAGGCGAAAGCCGCCGTCAGGCAGGCTGAAGAGAAAATCGGTTTACGGCCAGGCCAGGCTTTTGATCCAAACCGTGTGGCCGAAGTGGCGGCAGCAAGAGTCGCGCTCGATCTTGCCCAGAAGAATTTGGTTCGGGCGGAGAAACTGATTGAGTCTGGTGACGTGTCGCGTTCTTTTTACGATGAACAGCGGGCCCGGCGCGATCAGTTGAAGGAGCAGTACGACGTGGCTGTGGCCCAGGCGCGCCAGAACTACGCGGCGGTTGACGTCGCGCGCACAAACGTGGCGAACGCCGAGGCGCAGTTAGCACTCGCTCGCAAGAATCTTTCGTACGCCAACATCCCCGCGCCGATCGATGGTTTTGTAAGTGAGCGAACTGCGGACCTGGGTGAGTACGTTTCACCACAGCAAAAAGTGGCGACGATTGTGCGGACAAACCCGCTTCGCATTCGCATCGATATTCCCGAGCAGGCGATTCCGGAAGTTCGTGTGGGACAGTCAGTATCGATCACAACCAGCGCCTGGCCCGACAAGAATTTCGCGGGTCGCGTCGCGCGCATTGCTCCGAACGTGTCTGCAACTTCGCGCACGTTAACCGTGGAAGCTGAGATCGAGAACAGCGGCAACGTACTGAAGCCCGGCCAGTTTGCCACCGTGCGAATTCTTCAGGAACGCGCGGCGCCTGCGGTGCTTATTCCGGCGCGTGCTGTGGTTAACGAGGCAGGTGTGAATCGCGTGTTTGTGATCAAGAACGGTCACGCCGAGCAGCGCCTGGTGCAGACCGGCCAGACAGAAGGCGACTTGATCGAAGTCAAATCGGGTGTTGCCGCGGATGAGCAAGTGGCCACCGGTAATCTTGAACAGTTGAGCGATGGAATCGCCGTAAAACAGTAGATATAGCCGCGGCTAAATAACTAAAAAGTCATTATGCAAAAGCTTGCTGAAATCTGTGTACGCCGTCCAGTTTTTGCGACGATGCTGATTCTCAGCCTGACTGTCGTCGGGCTGTTCTCCTACAAGTCGCTCGGTGTCGATCTGTTTCCCAAGATCGACTTGCCGACGATCACAGTAACGGTGGTGAACCCCGGCGCTTCGCCGCAGGAGATCGAAACCGAGATCACCGATCAGGTTGAAGGCGCAGTCAATACGATCTCCGGCATCGATGAGCTGCGTTCGACTTCGGTCGAAGGCGTTTCCCAGGTCTTCATCACGTTCCTGCTGGAAAAGAACCCGGACATTGCAGCGCAGGAAGTCAGAAACAAGATCGATCTCATCGTGAACGATCTTCCCGTTACCGCTGAACAGCCGATCGTGCAGAAGCTCGATACCGATGCGGCGCCTGTCGTTCGCATCGCAGTGTCGGCCCCACGTTCGCTGCGCGAAGTTACAGATGTTGCCGACAACAAGATCAAGCAACAGATTGAATCAATCAACGGAGTGGGCGACGTGCAGATCGTCGGCGGCCGCCGGCGCGAGATCGAGATCTGGGTTGACCCTGACAAGATGCGCGCTTTCAACGTCACTGTGGCGCAAGTTGCCGACGCGGTGCGCGCACAAAACCTGGAAGTGCCGGGCGGTCGTGTCGATGAGGGCGCGCGTGAGCTCACTGTGCGGACGATGGGCCGGATCATCGAGCCTTCCGAATTCAACAATTTGGTAGTCGCCAATCGCGGCGATTACGCAGTCAAACTCAGCGACATCGGTTATGCGGAAGATGGCGCGGAAGAGCCGCGCACGGAAGCGCGTTTGAACGGCCAGCCTGCTGTCACCCTGATCGTTTCGAAGCAATCGGGCCAGAACACGGTCGCCGTCGCCGACGCGGTCAAGCAGCGTTTGCAGGAGATCAGCAAGACGTTGCCGCCGGGTTTCAAAACAGAAGTTGTCGGCGATCAATCAATCTTTATCAAGGCCTCGATTGAGGCGATTCAAACTCACTTGATCGAAGGCAGTATTCTGGCCGCGATCGTCGTGTTCGTCTTCTTGTGGAGTTTTCGTTCGACTGCCATCGCCGGCATTGCCATTCCGACTTCGCTCATCGCCACGTTCGGCCTCATGGCCGCGATGGGTTTCACGCTCAATCAGATCACGATGCTGGCGCTGACGTTGATGGTCGGTATCGTGATCGACGACGCGATTGTCGTACTCGAAAACATCTTCCGTTTCATCGAAGAGAAAGGCGTGCCGCCGTTCCAGGCGGCGATTGAAGGCACGAAGGAGATCGGCCTGGCCGTTATGGCCACGACGCTATCTCTCCTCGCGGTGTTTCTGCCGGTCGGCTTCATGGGCGGGATCGTCGGCCGGTTCATGTCGTCGTTTGGTCTGACGGCGTCGTTTGCTATCGCCGTTTCGCTGTTGGTGTCGTTTACGCTGACGCCGATGTTGGCGGCGCGATTGATCAAACGCAGCGACGATGAAAAGGAACGCGCTCTCGAGAGACACACCGAACCCGCCGATCACGGTTCAAAAGAATCGCGCTTTTATCGTCCTATCGATCGCACTTACACGAGTTTGTTAACGTGGTCCATGAAGCATCGCTGGGCCATCGTACTCGCCTGCGCGATCGTTATCGTGAGCATCTTTCCGCTCTTTAAGTTCGTCGGAAAAAACTTCCTGCCGGTGGACGACCAGGCGCAGTTTGAGATCCAGGTGCGCGCGCCGGAAGGTTTTTCGCTCGCCGCCACTTCGACTTTGGCCGAACGCGTCGCGGTGGATCTGCGGAAGCTTCCCGGGGTGACTGACACGCTGACGACCATCGGCGGTGGCCAGCAGGAGCAGGTCAACGTCGCTTCGATCTACGTGAAGATGACGCCGATCGAAGAACGTAAGGTCTCGCAACAGCAGGTCATGGTTCAGGCGCGCAATGAAGTGCTCGGCAAATACACAAAACTCTATCCGGGACAGTTGCGCACGAGCGTGCAGCAGGTTGCTGCGATTTCCGGCGGCGGATTTCGCAACGCTGATATTCAGTATGTGATCGGTGGTCCTGACCTGAACAAACTCACGCAGTACTCAGACGCGCTGCTCGAGAAGATGAAGACCATTCCAGACGTAGTTGACGCCGATTCGACATTGATCAGCGGCAAGCCGGAATTGCGTGTGGTCATTGATCGCGCGCGCGCGGCAGATCTGGGCGTCAGAGTGGGCGATATTGCGCAGGCGCTCAATTCGCTCGTAGCCGGTCAGAAAGTCTCGACGTTCAATGCGGGGACGGACCAGTACAACGTGCGTGTCCGTTCAGTGGGAGAGTTTCGCACGAGTGTCGAGGGCTTGAAGCGCATGATTGTGTCTTCGACGAAAGTCGGTTGGGTCAGCCTCGATAATCTGGTGCGCGTTGAAGAGGGAACCGGTCCCGCAGCTATCGATCGTTTGAACCGGCAGCGACAGGTGACTTTGCTGGGCAACATACGACCCGGCGGTTCGCAGGCGGCGGTCATCCAGAAGATGAACGAGTTTGTGAAGGAGATCAAAATCGATCCGGCATATTCCACCGGATTGGCTGGACGTTCCAAGGAGCTTGGCCGCGCCGGTTACTACTTTGGACTGGCGTTCCTGCTGTCGTTCGTCTTTATGTACATGGTGCTGGCGGCGCAGTTTGAATCGTTCATTCACCCGGTAACGATCCTGCTGACGCTTCCGCTGGCGATACCGTTTGGCATTCTCTCGCTGCTGATGACGGGCCAGACGGTGAACATTTTCTCCGGACTCGGGTTGCTGCTGCTGTTTGGCGTGGTGAAGAAGAACGCGATCTTGCAGATCGATCACACGAACCAACTGCGAGCGCGCGGTATGGAACGCTTCGAGGCGATCGTTCGCGCGAATCGAGATCGATTGCGGCCGATCCTGATGACGACGATCGCGCTCGTGGCGGGCATGTTGCCGTTGACGATCTCGACTGGTCCAGGTTCCGGTACGAACAGATCGATCGGCGTCCTGGTTGTAGGCGGGCAGACGCTCTGCTTGCTGCTCACGCTGCTGGCAGTGCCGGTGTTTTATTCACTCTTCGACGACCTGGCGAGGAGTCGTGTTTGGGGTCGTGCCAGGGTAGGAGTTGATGGGGTTTTCGGACGCGTGCGTCGCCGGGCAGCGAGTACAGCGACGTGGTTGATTTCAAAGCAGTGAGATCCATCCACAGATTACACAGATTACACAGACTCTTTCTGTGTCATCTGCGGAATCTGTGGATATGAAGTTAGGAAGAGCAATGCAAAAGAGGATTTTGTTACTAATTATTTTTGCGCTGGGCGCGAGTTCAATTGTGGCGCAACAGAAACCATTGCCGGAACTGAACCGCGTCGGCATTGATATGAACCAGCAGCGCCCACTTTCGTTGCGCGAAGCATTGTCGCTGGCCCTGGAAAATAACAAGGATATCGAAGTAGCTCGCGAGAACGTAAAGATCGCGGAGTTTGATCTGCTCGGCGCGAAGGGGGCTTACGATCCGCGCTTCACGAGCACTGCTTTTTACGAACGTGTTGAGAGTCCGATCTCGAGTTTCCTGAGCGGCGGCCAGAACGGCTCCGTTATTCAAAGCGACTACACCGGAACGGCGCGACTCGAAGGCCAGTCGCCTTTCCTCGGCGGCAATTATCGCCTCGATTTTTCGTCAGTAAAGTTGAACACCAACAACCAGTTTACCGCCCTGAATCCGCAGTATCCGACTACGTTGACGTTCAGCTACACGCAACCACTGCTGCGCGGACTGAAGTTTGACAACAGTCGCAGGCAGATCGAGATTGCGAGGAAGAATCTCTCTTTAACGGATGCGCAGTTTCGCCAGCGCGCGATCGACACGATAACCAACGTGCAGCGCTCTTACTGGGATCTCGTGTTCGCCCTGCGCAATCTCCAGGTACAGCGTGATGCAGTCACAGTTGCGCGCACGCAGCTCGAACACAACAAGCGACTGGTTGAACAGGGACAACTCGCGCCGATCGACGTCGTCGCGGCCGAGGCGCAGATCTCAACTTTCGAACAGGATGTTTTCAGCGCGCTCGAAGGCGTGTCGCGCGCTGAGAACAATTTGAAAAACCTGATTGCCGAGAATCAAAAGGCGCAAATTTGGACCGAGTCGCTGGTGCCGACCGATCCGATCGATCTGGCGGTGCCTGACGTTTCGCTTCCCGACGCCTTGAAGACGGCGATGGAAAACCGGCCGGAGCTACAGCAGTCGAACGTGTTGCGCGAGATCAATCAGATCGATCAGCGCTACTTCAAAGATCAAACGAAGCCGGGAATCGATCTGGTGGGAACATACGGCGTCGCCGGCCTCGCTGGTTCGATCAGCAGCAACGTTGTGAATCCGTTTACTCAATCGAGTGTGCAGGTGCGCCAGCGCGTCGATGAACTCTCGGCGCTGGCCGGACTGGAGCCGTTGCCGGTCATACCGCCGCAGACGTTCTCACCTGACTTGCTCGGCGGCTATGGCCAGTCGTTGCAAAATCTTTTGGCGAATCGTTACGGTACTGTCAAAGTCGGAGTGCAGATCAGTTTGCCGTTGCGCAATCGCACTGCGGAAGCGCAGTTGGGCCGTTCGCTGGTTGAAGGCCAGCGGATCGGAACTCAACGCGAGCAACTCGAGCAAACGATTCAGGTTGACGTTCGGAATGCGTTACAGGGGATGCGCAGTGCCGAAGCGCGTCTGCGGGCAGCAGTCGCGACGCGTGAAGCGAACGAGCAACAGTTTGCGAGTGAGCAGAGAAAACTGGACGCCGGACAATCGACGGTGTTTCTCGTGTTGGAACGGCAGACGACTCTGACTGAGGCTCGCGGTCGCGAGTTGCAGGCGCAGACCGATCTAAACAAGGCGATCGCGGATTTACAACGCGCCACTGGGAATGCATTGCGAGTCAACAGCATCGTCGTTCAGAGCCGCTAACAGTTTCTTTACACCAAGGCACAAAGACAAAAATTTTCTTTGTGTCTTCGTGCCTTTGTGGTGAAATCCTCTCATGGCAAACAATCCACTCGTTGAAACGTGGCAGATTCACGACCGCATCAATCTCTACCTCCTGGACGCCGTCGATCCGGCGTCGCTGGACAGTCACTCCGCTTCTAAAGGCAGAAGTGTCGGGGAACAGTTTGCTCACATTCACAACGTGCGTTTGATGTGGCTGAAAGCTTCTGCGCCGGATCTGTTGAAGGGTCTGGCGAAGATCGAGGGCGACCAGGCAACGGACAAGAAGCTGTTGCGCAAGTCGCTAATCGATTCCGGAAGTGCGGTTGGCAATCTGCTCGCGAAGAGCCTGGAGGCGGACGGAAAAGTAAAAGGCTTCAAGCCGCACGCAACTGCATTTCTGGGCTATCTGATCTCACACGAGTCGCATCATCGCGGCCAGATTGCGCTGACTTTGAAGCAGGCCGGCAAGCCGTTGGATAAGAAGATTGGCTTTGGAATGTGGGAGTGGGGCGTAAGGTAGTTAAAAAATAAGTTCCACGATCTTGAACGCGGCGTACAGGCCGACGGCGCCTCCGACAGTCGCAAATAAATACCACACCGGCAACTTAGTTCGACAAGCTGGGCAGCGAGTACGGGTCGCGGTCACGACCCTTTCGCAGTTATTACACTTCATTGATTTAGGATTCTACGCCGTTGCGGGGAGACTTTACTTTATTTTCACATTGGTCCAAAGCGGATAATGATCGGAAATCTCAACTTCACGATCGATACCAAAACTAGCAGCTTCCAGCCCTCTTAGCCAAACCCAATCCAATCTGAGCTCGATTGGCACAAACAGAACGCGACGCCGGAAGGTTTTCTCACCTCCAAACGGCGTCTTCAGTCCGGCATTTGAGAAAAGTTTGGAGACCTTACCCCCGACCGCCGGCTCCCAGGTATTGAAATCGCCCATAATGATCGCGGGCATGTGTGCTGGATATCGAGCAAGATCATCCAGCACGGCTTTGAACTGTTCCAACTTCTTACCGAACGTTATCCTGGTTTCAGCATGCGCTGTATAAACGCGCCAGGGACGCTTGTCGATCTCAACGGTTGCGCCGAGCGCGACCCGATGCCGGCCATTTGGACCTGCGTGCGGCAAGACGATGCGATGCACGTCCGATAGAGGATAGATACTCAGAAGCGCAACACCGGTTTCTTCCTCGTCATCAGGCTTCGCAGCGGGCGGCGCCGCCCACGCGTAGTACAGTCCCAAATCGTCAGCGATCCTCTTCGCAGTATTGCAATTCCCGCTGCGTTTTTTCCGTCGATCGACTTCCTGGAGTCCGAGGATCGTTGCCCCGCCAATCTCAAGATCTTCATTGAGGAGCTTTGTAAGACGCTTGAGATCATCGCCGCTGCGCCAACGTATGTTGTAAGACACGATCTTGATCTCGCTCGGCGCTGAAGTGGGTTTTCGTAGTGTTTCGCCTTTTCCGTATTCGAGTAACGCTCCGTCTGGCGGAGCGTGAAGTAAAAACATCAAGACCAGCAGTGCTCTTATCATCGATTTAGACCTCCAGCCGCAGCCCATCTCTTGCTTCGATCGTTTCGCCGGACCACATCGATCGAGCTTCGGCGGCCAAGTCCACGTTGTCCCACTCCGGGTAAAGATGGGCCAACACTAATTTCCGAGGGGTGCACTCCCGGGCCAGATGCATTGCGTCCGCGAGTTCGAGGTGCTTCGCCACCGGTTTATTTCTTCTGAAGGAACATTCCATCAGCAGCAAAGCAGCGTTTTTCGCGAAGGGGGCTAGATCTTCCGAGAAACCGGTGTCGGAAGTATAGACGAATAACTTCGAATCATCGAGTTTTAGACGAAGGGCCAAACTTTCCTGAGTATGAGGCGTGGAAAGTGTTGTAGCGTTGATGTTCGGCAAGATCTCAAACTCCGCGTTTGGTGCAACCTCGACGATCTCGACGTTGAATGCCTGCTTGAACAACTCGTAGTTATTCGACTCGTCTACCGCTTCGATAATTCTGCGCAAACCTTCGGGGCCGAAAAGTCGCAATGGCTTGCTGCGCGTCTGTGTTTGCGGCGCCCACTTCAAACTGAAAAGAAACGGCGCCAGTCCGCCGAGGTGATCGAGATGAAAATGGCTAATCCAGATCGCGTCGAGATTGGCCCAGTCGAGACCCTCCTGCGCCATGCGGTGAGGTGCGTCGGCGCTTATGTCAAGCAACACGGTGCCGTTGATTGTTTCAAGCCAGTGCGCAGCCGACGCGCGTTGAGGGTGCGGCACGGAAGTACCAGAACCCAGGATCGTTAGTTTCATGCGTGTATTTTAAGCTAAACTCGGCTCATGAGTCCGGCCGAGACCCTGCTCGATGTGCTTGCAGTTTTTTCCCATCCTGACGACGCGGAGTTGTCGGTCGCAGGCACCCTTCTCAAATTGAAATCGTTGGGCTATCGCACGGGTGTTTGCGATCTAACGCGCGGTGAAATGGGAACACGCGGTACGCCCGAGATTCGCGCCAAAGAAGCGCTCGAGGCGGCGCGCATTATGAAACTGGACGTGCGCGTGAATCTCGATCAACCGGATGGACACGTTTGGCCTTCCGAGACTGCGCGCACCGCCTTTGTACGACTGCTTCGCACGCACAAGCCCAAGGTGCTCCTGACTACACACGAGGACGATCCGCACCCGGATCACGCAAACACGTCCATCATCGTCAGGCAAGCGGCGCGTCTGGCGACGATGCGGCGTTACGACGAAGAGTCAGGCCTGACGCCTGTGCCGATGCCTGCGATCATGCATTCGCTCTTTTCGAGACGCATTGTGCCGTCGTTTGTGGTCGATGTGTCTGACTTTGTCGATGAGAAGATGAGCGCGATCAGGGCATACGCTTCGCAGTTTTACAGAGCAGATTCAAACGAGCCGGCGACGAGGATCAGCAAGCGAGGTTTTTTGCAGGAGATAGAAGTGCGAATGGGATACTTCGGATCGTTGATTGGCGTGACGGCGGGTGAGCCATTTTACGTGCGCGAGGCGTTGAATGTTGACGACCCGCTGGCGCTGTTGACGCGGCCGATGAATATTTATTCTTGAAAGGGCCACGGATCTTCACAGATGAAAACTGATTAAACGCCTATCCGTTTCCATCCGTGAAATCTGTGGTTACTTTTTCTTTTTGGGTTCGAGGATCGCTCGGGCGATTGCAATCGTAGCTACCGCGCGTGGCCCTTCGGCCTGAAAACCCCGCGCCAGCTCAACTGCTCGATCGTAGTCCTGCTCCGCCAGGTCCCTGAAAATTCCTTCCAGATCAAACTCAGGAACGCCGTTAGTGTTAATGGACGAATGACCTTTGCTGTCGAACTTCAGAATTATCTCGCCGTCTTCACCGGTAAATCCTTCGGCAGAGTTGGCCGCTTTCACTGCGTCAAACGTCGCGTCCCACACACGCGAGGCATCGATGACTTTGAGTGCATTGGCAACGGCAATCAATGCTTGTGGCAGCGCAGGATCCGACACTTCGATGCGACGTGCTTCGTTCGCCGCCTCTTCGACGATCTCGAGTGCCTTCTCTCGATCCGTCTTGGCGAGGATCTTGGCACACTCCGTCAGGATCCAGGCTTTCTGAATTTGCGTCAACTCACCCTTATGGACCAGCTCCAAAGCTTGATCGGTGAGTTTCTTGTTCACGGAGTTCTTCGCGAGCTCGCCATCGATATAAGCTTGCGCTTGTTTGCGTGTCTCCGACTCTTCGATCTTACTGACAAAGTCGCGCGCTCTCATGTCGCCTTTGTTCGCCGCCATGAAAGCCAACTGTATGTAGAGCGAGTCGCGTTCGGCGGAAGTCTTCGCGCGCTCGATTTGATCGAGCAACGCCTGTTCTCGATCCGCAGCCGGACTCTCCGGCTTCAGGCCTCTATTGAGCGACTCTTCGTCGCGGTTTCGTGCGCCTTCCGAGGCAACTGCATTCAACGCATTCAAGTGTCCGCGGAGGGATTCGACCATCGCGGCCGGCGCTGATTGTTCAAAGAAGGGCAGCAAACGTTTTATCACCAGGTATTTTGCGTCTACTCCCGACGTGCTTTGATCCTGCCCTGGCTGTGGCAAGGGTCGCAGCAGAATTGCGCTGGCTGTTTGGAAGAATGCGGCGCGCAATTCGGGCGACACTGAGGCAGGCGTGATTTTCGAAGCACTCTGCGAGGTGGACATGCCATTGCCGGTGAACGTTACGAACAGGTGAGGCGTGAAGATGTACGATGAAAGCAGTGAAACTGTATTCGCGTCAGCTTGCGGGTTGTTGGCTGAACCGGCAAGCAGGGCGGAGTAACGAGAGTCGGCCGCATCTGGATTCTTTTCACGAAGATTTGAAAGAAAGTTGAGACCCTCCATGCTGACGATGGTGAGTGCTGGCGCAGCAAACTGAAGCGCATGCTCGGTGTCGCCGGCATTCAGCAACTCCTGAGCTACGGATAGACGCTGGGCCAGGGGCTCCTGCAACCGGCCGGGCCTCAGGTTCGCAGTCGTAGTCGCGGCTTCGAGTTTTTGCAGTCTCAACTTCTCGAGAAACTCTTCGCCGAGCGGTCGATCGTGGCGTGCAGCAAGCCGCAACACTTCACGACGGAGGTTGGGTGGCAAGTTGACGGCAAAACGGCCGCCTGTTCGGGTTTTCTGCTGGCTGATCTCTTCCTGAAGTTTCCTGTCACTTTCCTGATCGGCAACTTCAGCGGCTTCCCACGCTTTGCGAAACAACAGCCGGCCTTGTTCCGGATCAACTTGCCAGAGCGCGTCTGCAATTCGCGCGAGCGATCTTGCGCGGAGTGTTTGATCGTGGAAGGTACGCGCGTCGGTTGAGAGTGAAACGAGCAACGAGCGTGCTTTTGCGCGGCGCTCTTTGAGTTCGAGATCTGCTTGGGCGGATTTAGCGGCAGTTTTCGCAGGCGGTTGTTTGGTCTCGGTCGATTGCGCTTGCGCTACCGATACAAATACGAAGAGATAGAGAAGAAGACTTACTTGTTTCATACCGAGAAGATCTCTCCCGCAAAGGCGCAAAGCGCTACCGCGTTTCTAAAGCGCTTTCTTTGCGCCTTTGCGCCTTTGCGGGAGAAATATTTTCTTTGAATCTCTGCCCCACAATTAATTCCCACTAGACACCGAATCTTTTCGCTTCTCAAGCACGGAACGCGCGATCGCCAAGGTTGCCACAGCGCGCGGAGCTTCTCCAGTAAATGTTTTTGCAAGCTGGATCGCTCGAAGCAGATCGGCGCGTGCAAGATTACGGAAAACAGCAAGCAAGTCAAAATCCTCGGCAGTGCTATTCGTCATCACTACCATGAACTTCGTTTGCAGGCGCGCAGAGATGCGACTGTCTTCGCCTGTAAAAGCCTCAGCGCTGTTTGCGGCTTTGATGACTTCGTTGAGCGTTTCCCACGCACGAACGCGATCGATCTCTCCCAAACCCACCGCCACCGCAGTCAATGCGCGCGCTCGATCGGGATCGCTGCCGCTGATCCGGCGACTCTCGGCCAGTGCTTCCTCCAGTAAGTCGGTAGCTCGAGAACGCTCGGCAGCCATTACTAATTTCGCGGCACTGGTCAGCGCCCAAACCTTCTGAATGCTCGTTAGCTCTCCTGTCTTAACGATGCGAACTGCTTCGTCCACATTCTTATTTCGAATGGCAGCTTGCGCGAGTTGAAAATCGGTGTACGCCTTGACGCTCTTTCGCAGTTCGGTGTTCTCGATCTTATCGACCAGATCGCGCGCGCGTGGATCACCGCTCTCGATGAGCGCTACTGCATAGTCCGCGTAGATCGCATCGCGATCTTCCGACTTAGTTGCATGATCAAGACGCTCCTGCATGCGCTGGTAAGGATCGCCCTCTGACGACTCGGGCTGAATTCCGACAGTGACCGCGCGATTCGCGCCTTGCTGAAAACCGCTGGGCACGTACGAGGCCAGCGCAGTCATTTGTGTCCGCAACCCGGGCGCAAGGTCCGCCGCGTATTGTTCGAAGAGCGGAAGCAATCGTTTGATAATCAGATACTTTCCTGTTTGACCTGACGTAGTGTGATCCTGATCGGGTGCGGCCAGAGGTTGCATCAGGATCTGGAATGCGACTTTCAGAAAGTTATTGCGTAAGCCGGGATCGACGGCGGGTGGAGGAGTCGGGCCTCTTTGCCGGCTCTGGTTAGCGCCGCCATTCGGTTCAAACGAGACGTATAAAAATGGCGTGAAGAGATACGACGACAAGCCGGAAACTGTATTCGCGTCGGAGTTTGGATCGCGAGCCGCTCGCGCAAGCAGAGCCGTGTACGCGGCATCTGCAAGCTGCGCGTCCTTCTCACGCAATGCAGAAAGAAAGAAGATCGAGTCGGGGTTGACGGAGTCGAGCGCCGGTGTAGCAAACTCAATTGCGCGTTGGACCTCACCGTCTTCGACCAGCCTGCGCGCCAGTTGCAAACGTTGCGAAGCTCCGAGGCGCGTGCTGGAGTTGCGGCGTTGATCGGAGGCGGCTTCGGCCCGTGCCTTCTCCGCTGCTTCATCAAGGGCTTTGAGAAACTCTTCGCCGAGTTTTCGATCGCGCTTGGCTACAAGACGCAGCACTTCACTGCGCAGGTCAGGACCACCGCGGACCACGACCGGTTCGCCGCCGGCCTCCTGTCTTTTCATTTCTTCGGCACGTTTCCGTGCCGATTCGGCGTCTACGATCTCGGCGGCTTCCCATGCGCGCCGGAAAAGTTCGCGAGCACGCTCGGGATCTGTGTCCCACAAGACATCTGCCGCGCGTGCCTGGATGCGTGCCCGGCGTGTTTCATCTTTAAAACTGCGAGCCTCGTCGGCGAGGCTGGTGACGAGAGAAATCGCCACAGTGCGTTGTTGCGCAGCTTCGGCGTCAGCTTCTTCAGTATTGGGTTTGGTTTTCCTGGTTTGAGCAGACAGACTAAGGCAGAGAATCAGCGTCAATGCGAAAACGCGTAGAGGGAAAGGCATAGTTCACTCCTGTTGAGCGGCAACGCAGGATGGGAATAGCCGGACAACTTACACGTACAGGAAATGGTTCAGTTCCAGAAAGATCAAACCACAAAGGCACGAAGACACAAAGATTCTTTTTAGTGTCTTTGTGGTTACTAAACGGCTATGACTTCGAGCTCAGGATCGATTTCCTGTTTCAGCATGCTCTCGATCGCCATCAGTGTGCCGGTGAGGGAACTTGGACAACTGCCGCATGCTCCCTGATAACGAATACTCAACGTGTGGTCGCTTAGTCCGAGAACTTCGAGATAGCCACCGTCGCCCATTAATGCAGGTCTTACTTTCTCATCCAGAATTTCGTTAATCCGGAGCAGGCGTGGGTCATCGCTGGTCACTGCCGCGATTGAACCGCCAACGGCTGCGGCCGCTGCCGCTGCGGAAGAGTTCACTGCCTCCGCCGCACGAATCGGAACAGCCAGTGCCGGTAAGAGTTCGTCCCAATCACCCTCGTCATCCTTCTCAACGGTGATCATCTTGTCCATATAAAAAACTGACACAACATGGCCGACGTCGAACAACGACTTCGCCAACGAATCGTTCTCCGCCAATTCCGCTGAACCATATTGTCGCGCGACGCCATTGCTGACCGGTTCGCGCAAAATAAATTTCACTGCATTCGGATTGGGTGTTTCTTCAATATCACTAATTTTAGGCATTCTAAATTCCCTCGTTTTGCCGTCACATTATAGCTTTTTTCGCAGGCACTCGCAGTCAGCCAGGGACTGCCAGAGCCAACGCTTATCCTTTCGCTAAATCTTTCTTATACAAAAGCTGCCGGGTAGTTGCAGGAATCATTGCTAAAAATTTAAACCGAGCTTATACTCCCGCCCTCACTTGCCCCCCCTCTCAGAAGGTGAGACAAGTTGAGGTAGAGGCAGGCGATAGCGAGGGTCGCCTGCCTCTCTTTTTTTGCGAGCGGTTGTCAGTTGTCCCCAGTCGGTTGTAATGTCCTACTAATAACAAACAACTGATTACTGGCAACTCATGAACATCGGCATCACGGTATACCCAACCTACGGCGGCAGCGGCATTGTTGGTTCTGAACTGGGCAAGGAACTCGCAGCGCGCGGACACACGGTCCACTTCATCTCTTCCGCCCTGCCGACCAGGTTGACAGAGCTCAACGAGCGGGTGCGTTTCCATGAAGTAGAGATGATGTCGTATCCGTTGTTTGAGCATCAGCCTTACACGCTCGCCCTCGCCACCAAGATGGCGACGGTCGCCGAAGAAGAGAATCTCGATCTCCTTCATGTTCACTACGCGATTCCACACTCGATCAGCGCGATTCTCGCGCGCGAGTCGCTCAAGCCGAGACGGCGCCTGCCGGTTGTCACCACGTTGCACGGAACTGATATCACACTCGTCGGCGCAGATAGATCCTATTTACCGATTACGCGCTACGGCATTGTTCAGTCTGACGGCGTAACGGCCATCTCTCACTATCTGAAAGAGGCGACGCGAGAGATATTTCACTTCGACGATATCAAGGTGATTCCAAACTTTGTCTGCCAGTACGACTACAGGCGACTGGAAGTGCAGGGTCTTCGCAAAATGCTGGCGCCGCAGGATGAACCGCTGCTGGTCCACGTTTCAAACTTTCGCCCGGTGAAGCGACCGGTTGACTGCGTTGAGATACTCGCGCGAGTGTTGAAGAAAGGTGTGAAGACACGGCTGGTGATGGTTGGCGATGGAAGTGAGCGAACAAACGCCGAGCATCGCGCCCGCTGTCTGGGTATCTTTGAACAGTGTTCGTTTGTTGGAAAGCAGCCGCGGATTGTTGATTACCTCTCGGCGTCAGATGTGTTGCTGTTGCCTTCCGATCAGGAATCGTTTGGACTCGCGGCATTGGAGGCGATGGCTTGCGAGGTTCCCGTGATCGCTTCACGCGTGGGCGGCCTGCCGGAAGTTGTGACGGATGGCGAGACTGGATATCTCAGCCCGGTCGGCGACGTGGACAAGATGGCCGCGGATGCCGCACGTTTACTTGCCGACGACAAACTGCGCCGGGAGATGGGACGGCGCGCACGTGAATCGGCAATCGATCGTTATCGCACCGATGTCGTGATACCTCAGTACATTGATTTCTACGAGCAAGTCATTGCCGATTTCCAATTGCCAATTGCCAATTGATCCGTTCCCCGTTCTTAAATCGGCAATTGGCAATCGGAAATTGGCAATGAGATCTCTCATCGTTGGCACCGCAGGTCATATCGATCACGGAAAGAGCGCCCTCGTGCGCGCTTTGACCGGAATCGATCCCGACCGTCTTCCTGAAGAAAAACGACGCGGCATTACCATCGATCTCGGCTTTGCCGATCTCGAGCTCGATGACCTCCGTCTTGGCTTCGTTGACGTTCCCGGTCACGAGCGCTTCATCAAAAATATGCTGGCGGGTGCGCATGGCATTGACCTGCTTGCGTTAGTGATTGCTGCGGATGAAGGTGTGATGCCGCAGACTCGCGAACACTTCGATATCTGCCGCTTGCTTGGCGTGCGGAATGGCCTGGTGGTGATCACGAAGAAAGATCTCGTGGACGACGAGATGCTCGTGCTTGTTGAAGATGAAGCGCGGGAATTGATTGCCGGATCTTTCCTGGAAAACGCGCCCGTCATTGCGGTGAGTTCAAGAACAGGCGCGGGACTGGACGAGTTAAAAGCGCGGCTGGCTGAAATGGGCAAGCGTGTTCCGCCGCGATCGCTGGATTTCACCATGCGTTTGCCGATCGATCGCGCGTTTTCGATGAAAGGATTTGGATCGGTCGTAACGGGTACGTTGATCTCGGGAAAAATCACGGAGGGCGATGAACTCGAGCTGTTGCCTGCGAACGTCAACGTGAGAGTGCGCGGATTGCAGGTCCACAACAAGTCTGTGCATGAAGCACATGCAGGGCAGAGAACTGCTGTGAACCTCGCGGGCATCGACACTTCGCAGATCGAACGCGGCATGGTGCTCGCTCCCGCAGGTCGTCTGCGACCAACGCAAGTAGTCGATGTTTGGATTGACGTGTTACCGGGTGCTTCGCGCGCGTTGCGGTCGCGCTCACGTGTGCGTTTCCACATCGGCGCCGCGGAAGTGCTGGGCCGAGTAAGAGTATTGGAAGCCTCTTCTCAGATTCCTGCCGGAGATGGCGGCCTGGCACAGTTGAGACTCGAAGCGCCTATCGTCGCATTGCACGGCGATCGTTTTATTCTGCGAAGTTATTCGCCTGCCGAAACAATCGCAGGCGGTGTGATACTCGATCCATTTGCTGTTAAGCATCGTGGCCGAGAGATGGAGCACACGCTGCAACTGCTCCGCCTGTTGATGCAAGACGATCGCGCGGCGAAGTTCACGGGGTTCGTTCGAACGTCCGGTGAGCGAGGCTTGAGAATCGCAGACCTTGCCGCGGCGACAGGTTGGGCTAATGAAGTGCTTGCTAAAGTCGCGTCGCTAGTTGAGGCAGAAGGCTCGGTGATAGACACCGGTGGTGTTTACCTCGCGCGCGAAAGTTTCGATCGTCTTAGTCAAGCGGTCGTCGCTGAACTGGAGCGGTATCACAAGCGCGAACCGCTGGCCCGCGGAATGTTGCGCGAGACTCTACGTGAAAAGGTGTTCGCCCATTCATTGCCGGAGTTGTTCGCTGGAGTGATTGCCAGACTCGAAGCGGACGGCAAAGTTGTTTCAGAGAAAGACATCGTTCGTTCGAGTCAGCATAGTGTGGGTTTGTCTGAGCAGGACGCAGAGTTGAGCAAGCGCATCGAACAACTCTACCTGGCAGCCGGAGTTGAGGCGCCTTCGATTGACGAAGCAATGACGAAAACCGGTGTGACAGCCGCTCAGCGGGCCCAGGCTCGCAAGCTTCTCCAACTGCTTCTCGACGACCGGAAGCTTGTGCGAATTCAGGGCGAGATGTTTATGCACGCTCAGGTGGTGGAAGATCTCAAAGCTAAATTGCGGAATTACGCGTCACAACACGAGCCGGAACGATTAATCGACGTCCCCGCCTTCAAAGATCTGGCAGGCGTTTCGCGCAAATACGCCATTCCTTTACTGGAGTTTTTCGATCGGGAGCAAGTCACCCGTCGCGCCGGGGATAAACGACTAATTCTTAAATCGCGTTAGTGACAGACAGACACTAAATTCAGGAGTTTTCTCTGCGATCCTCAGCGTACCTCTGCGATCTTGGCGGTAAAGGCTATTCAACGCAGAGGCCGCAGAGGTACGCTGAGGATCGCAGAGAAAAACTCAGATAAGGGCGCTACTCTCAAAATATCAGGCTTGCATTCCCTCATGCCCGGCGTTAACATGCAGCCATAATTAGCGCAAACAAGCGGCTTTTTCCACAACCTTCATAATCAATTACCTGGCCGGAGGTTCAAAATGAAAAGCCTGAAGGATATTCTCGCGGTATTAGTGGGCATAGCGTCGGCCATCGGAGCGATCTATTACTTCTACAAGTTTGTGACCGACCCGAATCCTGCCGGCGGTCACACATCCGGATGGATCGCGCTAGGGCTGGCAGCAATCGCCTTTGTTTGTGGCCTGATCTATTTCCTGGGCCACGTAAACAAAGAGGAAGAGATACACATTACCCAATAGCGGCGCTGACTCGTTACTCATGCGGGCCGACACTGTTGACCCTGCTGTATAAATTCGCGCGGCTACCCGACACCAATTGAACGCCGTTTGTGCACATACCAAAGCGGCTCACGTGCGCAGACGGCGCTCGTTTTTGTACAGGATAATCATGTCAGATAACGAAGGAGAAAGTTCACCGAAATGTTCCCACTCCTGTTGATGCTTTTGCAGCAGCTTCGGGCCACGCAGCCAACCTTCTTTTTTCTCGTTACTTTGCTGTTGTTGATTGCGGGAGGCGTTGGTTGGTTAATCGCCTCTGTCCTTGGTTTCGCCAGGTCTCCCGCGTTCGGACCGTCGGCGCGCTGGTTTTCGTACGCGGCCGTTTGCCTGACCATTTATCACCTTCACTTCCTGCTCTTTGGCGTCTTTGTGTTTCTCGGAATGAGTCAAAACTCAGTTGACCTCACTACGGCATTAGGAGTCGGAGCGTTCTTCAACCTGTTTGTGGTGCTGGGCGCGGTCTGTGCGATCATGGGGTTTGTTAGAATGACGAGTCCCCGGTAGGCATCAGTTATTAAACTCGCATTGATGAACAGGAAACTGCTTGTGCTCGCCGCGCTTGTCCTTGTCGGAAGCGCGGCGGTTCTCTTTTTAGTTGCCTCACCAGTCGCCACGACCGCCCGCATGGATCCATTTGTGCGGCAACGAGGCGGACGCTTCTTGATCGGGCAACGGCCGTTTCGATTTGTAGGCGCGAACGTCGCAGTGATGTATCGCGACGAAGATCGCGAACGTATGCCGGAGACATTGCGCCAGGCAGCGCAGGCGGGAATCAAAGTTGTGCGCATCTGGGCCTTCGGCGAAGGTGGTCCTAACGACGTCAAACCGATGGCCGATTTTGCAGACTGGCCACGCAATCATCCGTTCCGATTCGCTCCCGGCCAATGGAACGAAGAGGCTTTCGCGCATCTCGACAAAGTAATCGCGGAAGCCGCGAAAAACAAAATCTACGTGCAACTGTGTTTGACGAACTGGTGGCGCGACACGGGCGGCGTGACGCAGTACTTGCGCTGGGCGGGAATCAATGACGCTGCCGACGATAGTTATAAATTCGGCATCAACAACGACAAGGCGATTCTCTTTTACTCCAATCCCGAAACGCGACGCCTCTATCGCGAACATCTCGAAAAACTGGCGACACGACGAAATACGATTACGGGTGTGGTCTATCGCGACGATCCGACGATCTTCGGTTGGGAGTTGATGAATGAAGCACAGGCGATCACGGGCCGTTGGGCTGAGAGACGCGCGTGGTTCGCGGAGATGAGTACGTACCTGAAGTCATTGGATCCAAACCACCTGATCGCGCCCGGCACGTGGGGTTATCGCTCTTCGGCTGAACGTCGCGAGTGGCTGGCCGATCATGCTATTCCGACGATCGACTATTGCGACGTGCACAGTTATCCCCGCGACGACCACAATACTTTTGTCGATTCACCGGCAGCGTTGAAGGAGTTTATCGAAAACCGCGCCGCCGCTGCGTTTTCAATCAGAAAGCCGCTCGTGTTTGGTGAATTTGGGATGGGAGTGGAAGGTTACAACAACGCTGCGCAGGTGGATTGGTACCGGGCCTTTTTCGAAGGCAATGTACGGGCGGGATCGGCGGGGGCGATGTTTTGGATTCTGACGCCTGATGCGAGGCGTGGTTACGGCATCACTTATTCGACGCCTCGTGACAAGGAGTTGCTGGCTGAGATCGGGCGTGCGTCGCAGATGTTTGAGGAGCTTGAATCAGCCGAGCCGCCGGCACGCTTACAAGACGCTGCGCGGCATTTGATTCCGCGACAGTTCGCGTGGACGCGTGCGGCTGGTGATCCGGCTACGTTGCCGGAGATGATTGTCAGGGAAGACAAGTCGATTCTCTATCAATTCAAGCCGCAGATGGCGAGTGCTGAACGTTTTGAGAAGATTGGTGAAGGCCCTGGTTACATCTGGGGATTTGGATCCGGCTATCTCGAATACACCGTGCCCGAGCGATCTGATCGTCGTCAGGTCAGCGAGATTATCGTACGCGCTCACATTCAACCGGTGCCGGAGGTTGATGCACCGCCTGGTTTCGTAAAGACGCGCGTTACGCTTTTTGTAGCGGGGTGGAATGGCGGTTCGCGTCTGATTCCGGCCGAGGCAAAGGGACAAGCGAGCATCCAGGAATGGCGTTTGACTGGAAGACTCTTGCGCTTGCGAGCCATGCGTGGTTTGCCACTGACGATCCGTTTCGCAGTAACACCCGAATCCGACTGGCTCTACGGTGTCAACATCTCAAACTGGCCCGAGGGTTATGACGCGAAGGACGCGAAGCCGGTCGAAGTCGAGCTGCGCCACTAAAGAATTTAGCCACAAAGAAGCACAAAAGGCACAAATGATTCGAGCTGAAGAGTTAATTTGTTAATCGTTTGTGCCTTTGCGGTGTATACTGCAAAAGCCATTTCATGATTTGGGAGGAATGATGTCTAAAGTAAAAGCAGCATCGAGCATTGAAAACATCATTGATGAGATTCATCAGCTTTCCGAGGATGAACAGCGTTCCCTGGCAGGGGCGATATTAGAGGACCGGAAACTAGAGGCATTCGTCGAAGAACTCGAAGATCATCTTAGTTGCGAAAAAGCATCTACTGAAGGACCTACAGAACTATTTGTAAGTTGAAATAAAACACCTCACTACAGTTAGGAAAACCTAAAATGGCACCTCACGAGCCTACGACTTACACTCTTCTCACGCTTCCAACAGCTCGCCGGCAACTACGACAGTTACAAAAGGGCTATAGCCGTGACGCAAAACATCATCGCCGGTGTTATGTCTCTTGCACAGAACCCACGTCCGGCAGGTAGTTGCAAACTGGTAAATCGATCTGAAATGCGTCTTAGAATCGGCGATTATCGAGTTCTTTACTTGATCGATGATGTCCATCGCACGGTTACTATTTCCGTGATTGCCCACCGGCGAGAGGTTTATCGATAGACTAATGCCCGGTGGCTTCAGTTAGGGTGACGACGGAGGCTTGATCTAGTTCGTAGATTTTGGCGGAAGGAACGGGGCCGAGTTTTAGTTCGGCAACTGGGATGGCGTGGTCGCGGAGGGTGGAGGTGAGGGCGTCGTTGCTGAAATAACGACGACCGCGCGCGATGATTATGAAGTCTCCAATGCCGAGCTGTTTGAGAGCTTCCGGATCGGAAAGTGACACGCAGACAAGATCCGGACGTGCGGCGCGTTCAGCATAATACGAAGCCAGAGAAGGACTCTCGCTCGCTACGCGCGCGCCGGGTCGAGCGCGACTCGCTATCTCAGTCATCACATCGCGCATACTCGCGTCGTAAAACTCGTCGTGAGGGAAATAGTAGCCGGCCCACGCTGTGCCGCCGCCGAGTGAGTTTGTGAATAAACGAAAGTGTGGCGCGGCCTGGATCGAGCTAATCACCGAGGCGCAGATGACTATCACCGCCAGCGATGCAGGTACGTAGTGTTTTAAGCGGCCGGCCCAATTTGCTAACCACCGGCCGGCAAATTGAATTCCCAGTGCGCTCGTGATCAAAACTGCCGGGAGCACCGTCGTGTAATAACGCGTGAACTTGCCACCGGGAAAACAGAAGGCCACCACCCATAACAGCAACCAGAACAGAATGAAATAGCGCCCATCGCCCAGCTTGCGTCGAAACAACAGCGGCAGACCAACCACGAACCCCACGACACTTAACAGCGGAAGTTTGACCGCCGTGAAGACGAGATAGAAATAGACCGGGATGCCGCGAAGCCAGTCGTCGAAACGCTGCGTGTAAAGCTTGTTCATGAATTCATAGCCATCATGGCTTACACGTTTGCCGCCGGCGAATAATCCCATTTGACGCCACGTGTCCGGCAGCAGGATCGTCGGACTCAACACCAGAAACACAATTCCTATGATCGCGAAGAACATGAGGATGCGTTTCTTTCCCAGTCGCCAACGAGTTTCAGGAAGGCTCTGAAACATCCAGTAGTAGCACAGGCTGATCGCGAACAGATGCGGAACGTACTTCGACGCGACCATGGCTCCATAAGAAGCAGCGGTGGCCCAGTAGTACTTATTCGGACTGTTATCGGTGCTTTCGGCGACGTGCTGTCCACGCAGCCAGAACACATTGGCCAGCAGGAAGAAGAAAAGTAAAAAGGAGTCTTCCTTTGCGATTCGACTGAAGCCGATGCCGCTCGGATCGAAGGCCCACAACGCAGCACTAATAAGTGCGACTTCGACGCCGAAGAGTTCTGAAGCGATGAGAAAGATTAGAAGCGTACTCAAAGTGCCGGCGATCGCGCCGGGCAATCGCAACGCGGTTTCAGGTGCGATACGATTTGCCGGTCGAGCAGCATTCCACTTTTCGGCGAGGATGATCGTGACGGTCTCAAAGGCCTTCATCAGCATCGGGTGTTCGCCGTTCGCGCCTGTCAATCCGTGAGCGCGGTAGTCGGCGACGGCATTGAGCTTGTTGAGCTCGTCCTCACTTAACCCTTCGGCGCTCAAACCGGTGACGCGGAAACCAAACCCCGCAACCATCAATACGATGAGGGCGGTGAACACCAGCGTTCTGCTGTTAGACAAGACACCGCGACCGGCGAAGAGCTCAGGTCTTAAACCGGCGGTGACAATAGCTTCGGCGCGTGCGGACATATCAAAGTGCGACAGGGTAACGAAAGACTCGTGTAAGTGTCAAAAAGTGACAAGGTGGTGCCCTAATTTCAAGATCTTCTCTGCGGTCCTCTGCGCCTCTGCGGTAAATTTATTCGTCAAGTGCGATTCACCGCAGAGACGCAGAGGACCGCAGAGATTCGCAGAGGTGAAACTAGGGCACCACCCAAGATTTTCCATGATTTACAACATTCCAAAATGCAAGTAGGTAAAATCCTGTTAATCTTGTAAATCCTGTCTATGGACCAAACAGACAAACTCGCACGGCGGCTCGGCCTGTTCGACGCCACGATGATCGTCATGGGCGGCATTATCGGCTCGGGGATTTTTATGAACCCGTCAGTCGTGGCACTCCAGGTCCATACTCCATTTCTAATCCTGGGCGCATGGATTCTCGGTGGATTGTTTGCACTCACCGCGGCATTCATCTGGGCCGAACTCGCCGCAGTGCGACCCGATGTCGGCGGACAGTATGCCTATTTGCGAGAAGCATTTCATCCTGCCGTTGCATTCGTTTATGGCTGGGTGCTTCTGCTCGTAATTCAGACCGGTGGCATGGCCGCCGTCGCCGTTACTTTCTCACGTTACTTCGTCGAATTAACTCATTTACGAATCGCCTATCCATATCTTGCAGCCATCGTGCTCGCCACACTGACCGTCATCAACTGTCTTGGAGTGCGCGCCGGCAGCACTGTACAAAGCATCCTGATGGTGCTGAAGATTGTGGCCATCGCTGCACTCGTTATCTGCGGGCTGCTATTGGCCCATCACAGCGCAACCTCTTCCACTCTGTTGGATAGACCACCTTCACTTAATCTTCTGACAGCATTCGGCGCGGCGCTCGTTCCGGTGATCTTTGCTTACGGCGGCTGGCAAACAGCGACCTTCGTTGCCGGTGAGATAAAGGAGCCGCGCAAAAATTTACCACGTGGATTGATCCTCGGAGTCACGGGAGTTGTTCTACTTTATCTGGCAGCGAACGTCGTCTACATCAGCGTTCTGGGAACACAGGGACTGGCCGGATCAGCAGCGCCTGCTTCGGACGTCATGCGTAGCGCGCTCGGAAATTTTGGCGCACGCGCGATCGCCGCCGGCATCGCGATCTCGACTGCCGGCTTTCTCAGCCAGAGCATGCTCACCGCGCCACGCGTCTACTTCGCGATGGCCCAGGACGGCTTGTTCTTCAAGAGTGTCGGCACCGTACATGCGCGAACACGAGCACCGATCGTAGCCATCGCTCTTCAGGGACTCTTCGCTATCATAATTGCCCTGCTCGGCACTTACGAACGCATTCTCGATTACGTTGTTTCCGTGGATACGATTTTCTTTGGACTGACGGCATGCTGTATCTTCGTCTTTCGCAAACGAGAACCGGTTCACGGTATCACGAGGGTTCCAGGTCATCCGCTGACCACGATCATATTCATCGTGGTTTGTTGGCTCGTTGTGATCAACACCGTCTATCGCAATCCGCAGAATACGTTGATCGGAATCGCCATCATGATTGCCGGTGTTCCAGCTTACTTGTTCTGGCGTTGGAGGAATCGCAATGACAGCCGCGTGGGAAATTAGAGACTCGTCTTACATGCACTGGGCAAAGACGAGGTCCACCGCAAAGTACAACCTCGCGACGAGTGGTTTGGGCAATCTGAAACTGCGCGACCTTCGCGTCTCGATCGACGATCTCGAAATCACGTACGGCAGTTACGGTTATCCGCCGCTGTTACAGGCGATCGCGAAAAGGTATCGAGTCGCTGTCGAATCCATCGTGACTGCGGCGGGAACAACCTTTGCCAATCACCTGGCGATGGCGGAGCTAATCAAGCCAGGCGACGAAGTATTATTTGAACATCCGGCGTACGAGCCCATGCTCTCATTGGCTCACTACCTTGGCGCAAAGGTGAAACGTTTTTCCCGCACGTTCGAAAACGGTTTTCGCATCCTGCCGGAGGAAATCGAGGCGCTCGCTGGTAGCTCCACACGGTTGATTGTCATAACGAATCTGCATAATCCGACCGGCGCTCTGATCGACGACTCCACGTTGAAACAGATCGGAGAGATCGCGCGACGAGTTGGCGCGCGCGTTTTGGTGAATGAGATTTACCTCGAGACATTGTTTGAGGAACCGCCTCGGACGGCTTTCCACTTCGGTAATGAGTTTGTTGTCACTAGTAGTTTAACTAAAGCATACGGCCTGAGTGGGCTGCGGTGTGGTTGGATCTTTGCCGAACCCGAACTCGCCAAACGGATGTGGCTGCTCAACGATCTTTTTGCGGCGACGGCGGTTCATGCAGGCGAGCGGTTAAGCCTGCTGGCACTGCAGCAACTTCCGGAGATTGCGGAACGCTCGAAACAATTACTGGACCGAAACCGTCAAATACTGAATGAGTTTCTCGATACGCGCGAGGAGCTCGAAGTGATCAGGCCGGAATTTGGCACGGTGATGTTTCCGCGCCTGCGCCGCGGCACTGTCGATGAATTGTGTCGCTTGCTGCGCGATAAGTATGAGACTTCAGTCGTACCCGGCGGGTTCTTCGAAATGCCGGCGCATTTTCGTGTTGGATTTTGCGGTGATACTGCCGTGTTGGAAGCAGGATTGGATCGGCTTGGTAAGGCGCTGGACGAAATTAACCACGGATGACACGGATGAAAACTGATCAGTGAAGATCCGTGTTGAAAATCCGTGTTATCTGTGGTTAGTTCTTCTTTCTTATCTCCTCTACTATCAGCCAGTCCCGCACTTGTTCGGCCGCTTCGATCGCGACCGCTTCGGTCGTTATTCTGATTGGCGTTCCGGTGGGCCAATTATCCTTTTTCAACATCGGACCACCGACCGCTTTGTAATAGACCTTACCTTCGAACTTCTTACGCCCGGTGCGCGGCTCAAAAACCAACACACGAACGTCGAGATCGGGTGAGTTCAAAATGTACGTACCCTTCTGAAACTCGTCAACGTCAAACTGTAACTGAACAACGACCGAATCGGTCTCGCGTTTAGCGCGCTGAACAGCGGCATCGTGCTTGAGATCTCCGAGCGAAGTAACGGCAACGTTCTGAAACTCGCCAAGATGCTGCAGAAAGTTTTTGAAGATCGCGTCTTCGCTGAGAAGCTGTTTGGACGAGAGCTGCCTTCCCACCAGCAGGGAAACCCTTTGCGTTAAATCTCTTGCGCCGCGTTGGGGAGTTACTTCAGTGTCGCTTTGTGGCGTTGGAGGTTGAGGGGGTTTTGGCGCGCGCCGTCCTGACTGCGCAATCGTCTGCGTGGCGAGCAGCAGCAACAGGCTCGACGCCGCAAAGATGCCTTTTTTGTGGCTGTTTCGCTGAAAGCCGGGCAGCATTTTCATGCGTTCTTCTCCAGCGGTCTGCCCTTAGAAGCGCCCCTGGCTCGCCGGGTTGCAACAGGGCGTTTAAGATTTTGGAGCTTCTGGCGCAGTCAAATATATCTGGACGGCGGCGCCTTTTCGCAACTCCTCAGCATACGCCAGGTACAGCTTTCGCGCTTCTTCCTGAGTCAGGTACTGCATGATTTGCAGCTTGAGATCCTTAAAGTCGCCGTTCATCTGAGCTTTGTGCTCGTTGTAGAAAGCTCGTGCTCGCTCTTCGCTGATGATGGGGAGTTTAGTTCTTACGTTTTGATCGATTAAGTCCTTGGGAGTCGTCCCCTGTTGCTTTGCTTGTTCTTCCAGGAGGTAATCGTTAATACGCAGATCGAGATCCTGTTTGCGCAAGGTGTAGACCTGCTGCTGGACTTTAAGGATTAGAGGCAGCAGAGCGCGCTCGATGTCACGTGAGGTGATGTTTACTCCGTTGACGGTGGCGAATACGCGCGACAGTTCCGCTTCGTTTGCCGGCGGAGTAACCGGCTGGTCAGACACTGTGATCTTAGCTCCGGCGCGCAACGTGTTTGCGAATTCGGCGGCGCGCACCGCTTCACGCTCACTTCTCAAACGAGCGATGATGTCCTTCTTCACGGTCTTGAAGTCTTCAGCTATCCGATCCTTGCGCTGATCATAGAACGCGCGCGCCTCGGCTTCTGTTGGAGCGGCGATCTTTGCGGCCACTTCGAGTTCGAGAAGCTGGGCGGCAGTCAGGCCCCGTTTCTTTGCTTCAGTTTCGAGCAGCAGATTGTTGATTTGCCGGTTGAGTTCCTGGCTGCGCGCTACGATAACGGCATCCTGCGCGAGGCTTACCTGGCTTTTGGTGTCGATACTTAGATCTTGTTTGGTGATCTTGAAACCGTTGACCACTGCGAGGACGTTGATCTGGGGCTTGTCTTCACAACCGCAGTCTGGAACTTGTGAGAGAACTGGCGAGACAGACAGAAAAAGATTGAGTAGTAACGCGTATATCATTCGTTCAGCGCTCGAATTGCTTCGCGTGCGTAGTAAGTCAAAATAATATCGGCGCCCGCGCGTTTGATGCTCGTGAGTGTTTCCATCATCACCCGCTCTTCGTCTATCCAGCCCTTCTGAGCTGCCGCTTTGATCAGCGCGTACTCGCCTGAAACGTGATACGCCGCAAGCGGAACGTCAAATCGATCGCGAACCATCCGCAATATATCCAGGTAAACCGTGGCGGGCTTAACCATCAGGATGTCTGCGCCTTCGGAGTAGTCGAGCTCAGCCTCGCGCATCGCTTCGCGCGCGTTCGGCGTGTCCATTTGGTAAGCGCGCCGATCGCCAAACTCCGGCGTACTCTGCGCCGCCTCACGAAATGGTCCATAAAACCCCGACGCATACTTCACCGCATATGCCATGATCGCCGTATTCTGGAACCCTTCGCCGTCGAGCATTTCACGAATCGCGCCGACCTGGCCATCCATCATTGCCGAAGGCGCAACGACATCCGCGCCCGCTGCTGCCTGACTCAACGCCGTACGTGCCAGCAACTCCAGCGACTCATCATTAAGCACTTCGCCTCCGCGAACGACACCACAATGGCCATGCGACGTGTATTCGCACAAGCACGTATCGGCCATGATGATCATTTCAGGCGACGACTGGCGCACCGCACGGATAGCGCGCTGCACGATTCCATCTTCCGCGTACGCGCCCGATGCCAACTCGTCTTTTGATTCCGGAAGGCCGAAGAGGATGACACTGCGAACACCGGCGTCCTGGGCAGCAGCGACTTCCTTTGTTACCTCGTCAATCGAGAGGTTAAACACGCCGGGCATCGACGAGATCTCACGACGAACACCCTTGCCGGGACATACGAATAACGGCAGCACGAAATTGTCGGGCGAGAGTCGAGTTTCACGCACCATCGAACGGAGCGCGTTGTTTCTACGAAGTCGCCGAGGACGATGAATCATTTTAAATTACCAGCGATGATACGCGGGATGTCCGGGTTTTACAGCGACGAACGTGCCGCGACAAGTAGCGCAAACTTTGTCGTGCGCAATCAGCTCGCCTTCAACAACGGCGCGAGTGTCAGTTGATTCAACAACGCGCGCGACGAGTTTAACCGGACGATCGCTCGGTGTCGGGCGCAGGAGCTTGATCGCATATTCGGCGGTGACTGTACATGGCGGTTTGTCAGCGCCGGTTTTCTGCATCAGGTGCCATGCTGCCGACCAGTTGCAATGACAATCGAGCAGAGTGCCGATGATTCCGCCACTCAGCATTCCCTCGAACGCTTCGTACTCCTTGCTTGGCTGCCATTCCGCGACGACCTCATCGCCGTTCGGGAAACTGCGAACGTGCAAACCTTTCGGATTCGCTGGACCACAACCAAAGCAGGCGTTATTCGGAGCGTACGTTTCCTGGATGCTTTGCATGATCTTTTGACAGGATTTACATGATTTTCAGGATGACATGTAAATCATGTCGAATCTTGTAAATCCGATGAAACTAAGCCCTGGCTTCTCGTAACTGCTGCCTTAGTTTGAACCGCTGGATCTTCCCTGTTGCTGTGTACGGCAACTCGGAGACAAACACGTACTTGCGCGGTTGTTTAAAGCGCGGCAGCGATTCGGCCGCCAGCGCTCGCAACTCTTTTTCAAAGGGCGCCGATTCGGATTCTACCTCCTGCTTCACAATAAACGCACACGCACAGGGAAGCTGATCGGAGTCAAAATCTTCGACCACAGCCACGCGCGCGACACCCGGATGCCGCAACAACACGCCTTCAACTTCAACTGGAGAAACCCACTGGCCGCTCGATTTGAAACAATCGTCGCTGCGTCCCATGTGAAACCAGTAACCATCAGCGTCGCGGCGGTACAAGTCGCCGGTACGCACCCAGCCATCGACGAAAGTCTGGGCCGTTGCTTCAGGGTTCTGCCAGTAGAACCGCGCTGCGCTCTCGCCCTTGATCCACAAGTTACCTTCCGCGCCTGCGGCAGTTGGTTGGCCGTGCTCATCCAGCAAGCGTGCCTCGTAACCTTTGAGCAGCTTGCCACTGCTGCCGTAGCGCACACCGTTTTCATGATTCGAAATGAACATGTGCAGCATCTCAGTCGAGCCGATTCCGTCCAGCACCTGAACGCCAAACTCTCTTTCCCACTCCTCGCCGAGATGAGCCGGCAACGCTTCACCCGCCGAGACACACAAGCGCAAGCTCGAACAGTCGAGTTTCTTTCCGCTGCGATGATGTTCGAGCAGCAAGTTGTAAATAACGGGAACGCCAAAGAAGATTGTGGGGCGCTGCTCCGCGAAGATTCTTGCGATCACATCCGGCGATGGTTTCTCGCGGCAGAGAATCGTTGTCGCTCCGTTCAGCAGAGGAAAGGAAAAACTGTTACCGAGGCCGTAGGCGAACGGCAATCGCGACGAGGAGAAAAGACGGTCTTCAGAGGTTAGTCGCAAGACTTCGCGACAAAATGTTTGGTTCGTGTAGAAGATGTCGGCTTGCCGGTGGACCGCGCCCTTCGGTTCGCCTGTGCTGCCGGAGGTGTAGAGTATAAATGCGGGATCGTCGTCACCGGGCTGCGGGAAGTTTGGGGAGGTGGTGATAGCCTCGTCCAGCAACGCTTCTAAATCATGAAGCGTGACGGGTGGGTTTCGCAGTCGCACATCGGTGATAACAAAACGTTCGCCAATTTGTGGCAGCGGCTCTCTTCGCTCCACCACGACAACGTTTTTCAGCAACCGCAGCTTTTCCGGCGCATGTGTCAGCAGCGTATTGCATGAGTCGCTCTCAATGAAGGCCAGAGTGGCCCCGGAGTTGTGAAGTATCGAACACTGCTCCTCCGGCCGGAGCGCCATGTTGATGGGAACAGCGATTGCGCCGAGCGAACATGTGGCGATGAACGCTTCAATGAACTCCGGTGAATCGTGTAGCAAGAGAGCAATGCGGTTTCCGCGAGCGGCCCGGAGAGAGTCGATAACTTGCGCCACCTTCAACGTTTCCGCCCGCAACTTGCCATACGTGATCTCCCGCTCGCCAAACTTAATCGCCGGCCAGGAGGAGTCGTGCCGCGTACAGATAGCTTCGAAGAGGTTCATCGGAGATTATAATCAGGCAGGGATGATAATCGTTTGCTCCGGAGGAGCAAAATGTTTATAGCTCCTGATTTTAGGCGACCTGCGCTCCGGAGGAGCGCGATGTAACCGCATGGAAATCTTGATCTTCTTGCTTTTCCTGCTGGCGGTCATAACCGTCGTCGGCCATTTTATCTGGTGGGTGCTGGCGACGATCATTCGTGCGCTTTTGGGTAAGCCGGAGCCTGGGCATTGGCCCTCACAGCCGTCCGATGCGAACGGTAAACCAGCCAGCGATCTCGATATCACCGAACGCCAGATCGTGAAGTTCTACAATGAAGGCAGACTTAACGATGAGACGTACGAGCAGTTGATGAAGCAGATACGAGCGGAACGAGCCGGCTTTGCTCCGTCCGAAGCAGCCCCGGCCATTCCGCAAAGAGAACCCGTTGTATCTGCGAAACCGATCGAAACGCCGCCGGCTGTTGTCGCCGCTTCGCTTCTGGCAACTGACGAAGAGATCGTAATCGAACCTGTCGTTCACCCTGAAGAGCAATTCACGCCGCCACCACGCCCGCCGCGCAGATCTTTTTCGGAAGTGCTCAACTCCTTCATGGAAGAGAGCAACATCCGCTGGGGCGAGATCATCGGTGGTCTCCTCATCATCGGCTGTTCGACGGCGCTGGTCGTGAGCTTGTGGGCGCAGATATCCCAGATTCCGGTACTGAAGTTTTTGATCTTCACGACCGTCACCGCCGTTCTTTTCGGCATCGGACTCTACACCGAACATCGCTGGAAACTTCCCACCACGAGCAGAGGCATCTTGACGATCGCCACGCTGCTTGTGCCCTTAAACTTCCTCGCGATCGCCGCGGTTTCGGCGAGCAACACGTCGGGCGCTCTCGTGATTGGCAGCGAACTGGTGGCGCCGGCAATCTTTCTCTGCCTGGTTTACTTTGCCGGCCGCATCATCACGCCCGGCTGCGCGCATATCCTGTCAGCAGGAGTGCTCGGATCATCAATCGGACAATTACTGGTGCGACACTTCGCCTCGATTGATGGTCCTCCACTGCTGCTGATCTTTCTCGGCGCGTTCCCGGTTGCGTGTTATGTCATCACAGTCGGACTCGCTCTGCGTGTGGTTTTGCACGATCGTGAGATCGACGCAAGCGAAACCACGACAGTCTTCACAGTCCTCGGCACGATGAGTTTTGCCGCGCTGCTACCTTTTGGCTTGTTGCTCTACAAGTCAGGACCGCTGAGCCTGTCGATGATGTATCTCGCGCCGCTCGTCACGCTGTGGGGCTTGCCCATGCTTGCGACGGGCACAATCCTGTGGCGAAAGATAACGAACACGGAACTCGTCGCTTCGCGGACGACAGGAACGGCGTTGGGGATCCTCGGCGTGATGATTGTGCTGGCTGGGATGATCCTCGCGTGGCCCAATCCGTCGAGCATCGTGCCGGCGGCATTGTTGAACTTCGCGATCTTCACCGTGCTTGCCGTCGCGCTCGAACTACCCGTGGCGCACCTCATCGCAGCCATTTGTTTCGCTGTAGGCTATCTGGTCGCATTCCACGTGTTTGCCGGCAACATCACGTGGGTAAACCTTCGCGTGATGTCGTTGCTCAACGTGAGTCTTTCAGTTGCGAGCGGACAGGCGCTGGTCGGCGCGTTTGCGCTCTTCCTCGTGGCTTCGGAATGGCTATCGCGGCGCAAGCGGGAAGACGACAGTTACTACTATCTTGTCGCTGCCTGCCTAACGGCCATCGTGAGTTTGACGCTTGCGCGAGTCTTCGGCACGTGGTCTGACGCCCTTTGGATCGTTTACGGCCTCTACGCGCTCGGTGCTTTCTGGATTGCTTGGCGAGAGAAGTTGGCGTCGTTCGCGTGGATTGGATCCGCGCTGTTGCTGTTTTGTCTTGCGGATAATTTCGCGAATTCGCTGGACTTCGCTTTTCCGTGGCAGACGGCTCTGTTCGCGCATGCAACGATTTGCGCTGTCGCGGCCATCGTCAGCTCACGCTACAAACGCGGTGAAGTCCTTTCCGCACCGCTCAACTACAGCGCGTTGATCTCTGTGGTTCTGGGAGTGGTTGCTCTGTTCCAGTCGAACACGTGGGAAGTGACTTGGATGCAGGCGCAGCGAGTCTTTTGGATTGCCGGCATTCTGCTCATTCTGCTCTGGCTCAATCGCCACAGGGTTCTCTTGAATGCGTTTCAGATTGCACTGACTTGCGCACTCGTGTTGACGGTTAAAGCGGCGCTTCAGCAGTACGATTGGTATTCCTACTTGCCGCACGCTTTTCTCCATCCGGCCGCACTTCAGATTCAAGGTACTGTTCTCGCGCTGATGTGTCTTGCCTGGCTTGCTGTGCGGTTTGTAGTAAAACGCACTCCAAGGAGTTGGTTAGCTGATGCGTGGCGCTTGCTCGATACGAATTACTCGGTTGATCGTGTTGTCGTCTGGTTTCTCGTGGCCGGGTTACTGCTGCTCGCCGTTTACGGATCTCTTTCCGGCTTAACGCGGGAACTGGCCGCATTGGGAACCAATCATCCAGGCTTCAACATTGCCGGATTTCCTCACGAAGAAGCATTCGCGCTCGGTTCGTGGATCGTGCTTGGTCTTTTGACCCTCACCATGCTGGCAAGTTTTTGGGAACGCCGCCGCGGCATCTATTTGCTTGGCGCGCTGGTCGTACTCTCCGCAGCGATTCCCCTGGCGGCTGGACGATTTGAGTATGAGATAGCAACGGCGACAAGTTGGCGATGGTTCGCTGCGCTGTTTCTAATTGGCGGCTCGTTGCTGCTTTGGTATCGACAGCAGCTACGCAGATTGGGATGGCCTGAGATTGATGAAGACAAATTCACGAAACAAGCGCGACCGCTTCTGATTGCGCTCACTGTTCTGCCGGTAGTTGTTTTAACGGCCTATCCTGCGTTGCGAGCGGTCCTCTATCTGGCTATTCCCAGGCCAACGAGCGGCATCTTCTCGCTGCTTAACAATGACTTCTCCTACAGCTTACCGCTCGTGTTAGTCGCGCTGGTCATGATCGGATATGCGCTGCGTGAGCGAACGCCTGAATTCGCTTTCTATGCGGGCGCTTTCTTCAATCTCACTGTGACCATAGCGTTTTTGCTGGCGGTAGTGGCAGCTAGTGGCTCGATGGATCGCGTGGTCCTGGTTCGTCTCGCCCAACTGAATGCGATGACTCTCGCAGTTTACTCCTTGCCGTGGCTCAGCACGTGCCGGCGTTGGCAATCAGCTTTGATTGAGAGCGACGTCAGCTTTGCGAACTTCTTACTCAAGCTGCAAGTGGGCCTGGCCGTTGTTTTGAATGTGCTTCTGTTCCTGCCTGCTTTAATTGCATTGTTCGTGGAGCCTTGGACCATCGGAATTGGCACCGTGGCCACCGGCAGTGTCCTTGGTTGGCTAACTTTCATTGTCACAGTTGTTGCGGTTGTCTGGTTGCTCACAACCAAAACGAAGCGGTCTTCGGCTGACGTGCTTGCCGGTATGTTATTAGCTTTTGATTGCTTAATCGCCTTCAGCGTCTCGGGCATCAACGGCTGGCTTGGATTGCACACGCTCACCGTGTGCATGGCGCTGACTGCGTGGTTGATGCTCGCGGCCGCGGAGTTGACGGCTGCTCCGAACAAGATCCTGAGCTTCGTTTTCGAACTCGGTGGGAAATGGCAAACAAAGTCGATGGAACTTGCCGCAATTCTAGGCAGCATCGTCGTCTTTCTGAGTTTACGGACGTTAGAGGATACGGAAAGGACTCACTGGTGGTTAATCGGGCCGCTGTTGGCAATCACCGCGCTCGCCGCCACCTTGAACTGGAAAACACTACGTCGCCGGTATATTTATGCCGCTGGTATTCTTTTCAATCTCACTGTATCGCTCTGGTGGATCATTGCGCAAAACGATTATTCGGGAAGCGACTTCTTACTAATCAATCTGATCGCAGCTTCTCTGGCGGGAATCCTTTGGCTGTGGTTGGAACGTCGCTTACGAAAACTTAGGCAAAGCGAAAGCGTGCTCGACCCCTCTTTTTCGTTCCATCACATCGCCGCAGTTTCTACGGTCACGGTCCTGGCGCTAATCGTCGCAGTGAGCCCTATTGGTGGCCAATTGTGGTCGCCGTTGTTGAATCGACCACTCTTATCCTGGCTCGCGTTCTTCTCGGTCCTGACATTCATCACAGCATGCCTGTGGGACAAGCATGCAAGATATGCTGTCGTTAGCCTGTACTTGCTTGGTCTAATCGCGTGCGGGATTGCCCTACAGCAACTCGAATTGAGCTCAACTTACTCCGCGTGGTCTGTCACGATTCTCCTGGCTGCTTACACGCTCCTTGTCGCTCTCCTCTGGCGCTCGCGTGAACGACTCATCAGTTTTGCGCAGCAGTTCGGAGTACCCCGGCGCGTCGAGGCAGATGTTACGCACCTCGCCTGGCTGTCAGCATTGACCACACTGGCGGTAGCAACCGTAACCATTCTCGCTTACTCGATCGATCTCGGGTTTGTCGAATTTGAGCTGCGGGCTACGGCAGCTCTGGCAGTTGCGGCACAGTTTCTCACCTTCGCTCTATTGGCCGAGGGCGTTTGGGAACAACGTTGGCGCCGTGCAGCGTTGGGGGTGCTGGTAATCGGCATGGTCCTGTTTGGCTGGTCATGGTTGACGCCTGGCGTTAATGCTACATGGCTGAATCGTAGCGTGATCTTGATGCTGGAAGCGTTCGGTCTAACCGCTGCTTACGGTCTCCTTCTCAACAAGGTGAATGCACGCTTTCCGGATTGGACCAGTTCAGCTCGGGCGTGCGTTCCCTGGTTACTCGGAGCCGGTGTGGTCGCATTGTTCTTCTGTCTGGGAACGGAGATCTCTTACCAGCTCAATTTCGGCGTAGTGCGTATTCACCCTGTTTCGCTCGTTGCTATCGGCATAACACTCATTGCGGCAATCGTCACCGGCGTGCTCTTCGCTTTATCGCCCAGCCACGATCCGCTGAGTCTGCCCGAGCGTGGCCGTATGCGATACGTCTACGCTGCCGAAGTCATGCTGGCGCTCCTCTTCCTGCACATCAGGCTGACATTGCCGTGGCTGTTCACAGGCTTTATCGAACGCTACTGGCCGCTGGCAGTGATGGTGATCGCGTATTTCGGTGTGGTGACCAGCGAAGCTTTGCGACGCCGGAAGCTACTTGTGCTGGCGCAGCCGTTGGAACGTACAGGTGTGTTTCTTCCGCTACTGCCGGTGCTCGGATTCTGGCTCGCGTCATCGGAAGTTGACTTCTCGGTACTGCTGTTTGTCATCGGCGGCCTGTATGGCCTGTTGGCGATCTTGCGGCGATCGTTTGTGTTTGGAGTGCTGGCGGCAGTCGCTGGAAATGGTGGGCTCTGGTACATCTTCCATCGCACTGCTGATTACCAGTTTCTGCAACATCCGCAATTGTGGTTGATTCCGGTTGCGCTATCGGTTCTCGTCGCTGCGTACCTGAACGAAGACAAGCTAACTGAGGACCAGATGGCGGGCGTCAGATACCTTTCACTCGTGACGATCTACGCATCTTCAACCGCGGACATCTTCATCAACGGTGTCGCGAATTCTCCATGGCTGCCGTTGATACTCGGATCGTTCTCGCTGGCTGGCGTCTTCGCCGGCATCCTCTTCCGCATTCGCGGCCTGCTTTTGCTCGGCTCAATCTTCCTCCTGCTATCGATCATCACAATGATCTGGTACGCCTCAGCAAACCTCGGCTGGACATGGCTGTGGTACGTCGCCGGTATCGTCACGGGCGCCACGATCATCTTTATGTTCGCGCTGTTTGAGAAGAAGCGCAGCGAGGTCCTGCGCGTCGTCGAGGGCCTCAAAGAGTGGGAGCGCTAGACAGGCATTTAGACAGGATTGACATGATTTGCATGATTCAGTCCGCCATCCTGCAAATTCTGTAAATCCTGTCAAAAAAGTTGCTACTTCTCGTCGAGCTTGCGGCCGGCGTTCAGGTTGTCCCAGTTCATGATGGCGTTGAAGACAAGGAAGTAGCTTCCTTTGGTCTGACCGCGCCAGAATGGGTTCGTCGAAAAGAGCAGGACGTGACCGTTGCCGGAAGGTACGTCGATAATTGCCGCGCGTTGCGCGATCTCATCGCCCCCATCCAACAAACCTGAAACAAATAGATCGCGACTGTCGGCGTAGCGCAGCGCCACGCGCGGACGTTGGTTCGGCGGTATCAAACCTACGGCATTGCGGCGCTGCTCGTCCGTAACCGGCGGCGCTTCCCAGGGCTCAACTCTCGGCGGCGGCTCAGGGATTTCTGCCGCCGGACGTCCCTGCGGCACGTCAGGATCGTCGGGCGTGCCGCGACCGGTCGCGCGTTGTTGAGTTCGTGGGCCACGCCCACCGACGCCGTTGCTGAGGTTGTAAACCGCACCATTGAAACAATACATCGCCAGTGAATCGCCGTAGCCGTACGCGATTGGACTCGCTGAGTCAACGGTTTTGAGGCGCAGTATGTCGCCAATCGCGCGCAAGCGTTGCGAACGTGTCGCTGAAACTCCCTGAGTGAAGCCATAGTTCACTGCGAACTCCGACGTATCATCGACGGTGATGAACAGCCCACCGTCTTTCACAAACTTTTGCAGGTTCTGCAAACCACTCCAGCCGAGCCCCGGTCGCATGTCATCCGTTTCATCGATACGGCCGAGATTCGGCGTGAGCTCAGTTTTCTTCCACGGAAGCGGGTTCCCATACATCGGTAGCCCGTTAATGATCGCCTGCGCACCGCGACCGACAGGAGCAAACAGGATCACGTCGTACTTGCTCTTCAAATTCGGCTCGCGCGAAACATCCTGCGTGCTGATGTACGCGAACGGCACCTGCAATTGATCGAGCCCAACGCGATACCAGCCTTCATCCTGCGTACTCAGCCACGTGTGCATCATCGCGATGCGCGCCGCTCTAACCGGGTGGGTTTTCACTGACGGCGCATCCGCCACGGCATACACCTGGACGCCGAGCTCATTTGCGACGCGCCGCAGATCGTCGCCGGCAGCCTTGCGAATGATGAACGAACCACGATTGAACTTTCGTCCCGCAGCTTCGAACGGCTCTTCCGCCGCTTCCATGTCAATATCTTTCAAACGATAACGCAGCGTGACGAGTGCGTTATCGGCGTTGTGATTGATCACGTAGACCGTGCCGCTGCTCGAGATGCCGCCCGGCGAACGCACGTCGCCAGTCACGCGCTCCATTGGAGCTTGCAGCACTTTGGGATCTATAACACGCACGACTTCGACATTCGCGAGCTCACCCATGGTCCATGCGGTATCGTCGTAAATATCGGTTTGCGGATCGTTCGGCGCCCAGTATTGATAGTCAAGCAGCGCGTCCGCGATGCGGCTGTACGGCTGGTCCATACGAACGATGTAACTGCCCGCGGGGAAAGTTCGATCCTCGGTTTTGGGCGCGGGCGTCGGAGAAGCGCCTGGAGACGGGCTGGCAGACGGCCGTGCGCCGCCGGATCCTGATTTTTTTCTTACGGGAACAGTGAACGGCGCGGTCGCTTTGCTGATTTCCACGCCCTGTGCCTGAAGTGTTCGAAGCAGTTCGGCCTGGTTGCCGGGCCGTGCATCGTCGGACGGAAAGACGTAAGCCGCCGGACCTTCGTTCTTTGGCTTATCGATTGACCGTTTGCTCTTCAGGTAAAAGTTTTTGAGAAACAGTTTGCTGTTGTTGCCGAAGTAATAGAGCGATGTCAGCAGGGCAGTCTGCTCGTAGTTATTGTTATTTCGCTGTGACCACTTCGCTCTGGGCAACGGAGGATTCTGACGATACCAGGTGCGCTGATACTCACTCGGCGACAACGTGCGTTCCAGCGTGTCAGCGCCGGCGTTGCCAAATGTTTCGTACAGGCGACTAATGCTGTTGTGAGTCGCCGCAATGAACATCAGATACCCCGGCGACCATGTGTCAAAGTTGCCGTGCGCAAACACTCCCGGCATGCCAAACTTCGTCATCTCCGACACGTTATTCCAGCCGATCATCTGCCACTCGTCGGTCAGAATCGGATCGACCCAGGCGTTGTATGGACCATCACCAATCGTGTTGTCGTAGAGATAGGGAACTGATTCGTGCAGGTCGTGCAGCACCTGCGGTTTCCACGCCAGGTACGTATTCATCACATTGCGCGTCAGTTTCAAAGAGAGGCCGATCGCATCGCGATTGTTGTCGTGCGCAACGTAATGTCCCCAGTAAACCAGCGAAGGCCAGTTCTGATTTGGATGGGCGAGGTGCCAGTTGTAAACATCGACCATGCGATTACGGCCGTCTACTTCAACCACCGGCGTGATCAGAGTAACGACACTGTCGCGAATCGATTTGACGTAAGCGCTATTGTCTACGACGAGACGGTAAGCGAGCTCCATCAGCGCCGTTGGCGATCCGGTTTCGGGCGAGTGAATGGTGCCGGTGATGTAATAAATCGGAAACGAAGCGGCCACCAAGCGGTCGGCTTCCGCTTCGTCCATGTTGATAGTCCTTGGATCGGCAAGCTTCGCCAGACGCGCGCGGTTCTCGTCGAGTTTTGCAATGAGTTGTTCGGAGGCGATCGCGACGGCAATCATCTCACGGCCTTCTTCCGTCGTGCCGATTGAATAAACTTTCACTCGCGGGCTAGCACGCTCCAGCATGCGCATGTACTTGTAAACGTCTTCAGCGTAAGGCAACTTGCCTGGCGCGCCGGCAACATCGCCGAGCACTGCTTTGGGAGTGGGTACGTCAGTCGAAGCGGGAAGGTAATCAGTCAGAGGCGAATTGAAGTATGGCGCGGTTGTATACTCGCGAATCTTGTTCGTGTATTCCTGATCCATCGGTTGATTCGGATCGCGGCCGGGTTTTATCTGAGCGTTTACGATGTTTGCTAGAGCGGCTAAGGAGAGAACGGATAGAAAGAGCGACCGTAGGGGACGCGAATGAATCATATTGTTTTTTCCTCGAAAAGGCTTTTAACACAGATTACGCGGATTTTGAAATCCGTGAAATCTGTGTAATCTGTGTATCAGATGTCAGATGAAATAAAGAAAGCTAAGGCTGCTGGCGGGATACCCGCGATAGCTGCCACAATCAAAACTCTCTCAGACGAGACGGGACTCATCCGCGGTGTGCGCACGCTGCTGAAAGTGAATCAGTCAGGCGGTGTGGATTGTCCCGGCTGCGCCTGGCCGGAGCCCGATCAGAAACGCTCGCACTTCGAGTTCTGTGAAAACGGCGCAAAGCACGTTGCCGACGAAGCGACAACGAAGCGCGTCACCCCGGAATTCTTTCAACGGTGGAGTGTTGCCGAACTCTCGCAACAGTCGGATCAATGGCTCGGCGCACAAGGACGACTCACCCATCCGATGGTGCTACGTCGCGACGCGACTCACTACGAGCCCGTAAGCTGGGACGATGCTTTTGAGCTGCTTGCCGCCGAGCTCAATTCGCTCAACTATCCGGACCAGGCAATCTTTTACACCTCCGGGAGAACCAGCAACGAAGCCGCGTTTCTGTATCAACTCTTCGTGCGCCAGTTCGGCACCAACAACCTGCCTGATTGTTCGAACATGTGTCACGAGTCGAGTGGGTCGGCACTGAGCGAGACGATCGGCGTCGGCAAGGGAACCGTCACTCTCGAAGATTTCAATAAGGCCGAGGCGATCTTTGTGATCGGTCAAAATCCAGGCACGAATCACCCGCGAATGTTGAGCACACTCGAGCGTGCAAAACGAAATGGTTGCAAGCTGGTCCATATCAACCCGCTGCCGGAAGTCGGGATGACACGCTTCAAACATCCGCAGCACATTCTCGGGCTACTCGGCTCCGGCACCGCACTGGCTGATCTGTTTCTGCAGGTGCGAATCAATGGCGATGTTGCGTTGTTGAAGGGGATTTCGAAAGCGGTGCTGGCGCGCGAAGAGTCACACGATCGCGATTTCATCGCCCGGTACACCACCGGCTTCGAAGAGTTCGCTGCCTCGCTCCGAAGAGTTTCCTGGAATGACATAATCGAACAAAGCGGAGTACCGTACAAACAGATCGAGCAAGCCGCGCGGATTTTTATCGAATCCAGGCGAACAATCTTCTGTTGGGCCATGGGCCTGACGCAACACCGCAACGCCGTCTCAAACATCCAGGAGATCGTTAACCTGATGCTGATGCGCGGCCAGATCGGAAAACCTGGCGCCGGACTGTGTCCCGTGCGTGGGCACAGCAACGTGCAGGGCGATCGGACGGTTGGCATTTGGGAGCGACCCACTGCCGCGTTTTTAGACAAGCTCGGCGCCGAGTTTGATTTCGAGCCGCCCCGCAATCACGGCTTCGACACCGTCAGAGCCATTCAGGCGATGCACGAAGGCCAGGCCAAAGTATTCTTCGCGCTCGGCGGCAACTTTCTTTCCGCCACTCCCGATACAGAGTTTACTACCGCTGCCTTGCGACGCTGTCGCTTGACCGCTCACGTTTCCACCAAACTGAATCGTTCTCACTTGATCACCGGAAATCGCGCATTGATTCTTCCATGCCTGGGCCGGACAGAGATCGACGTGCAGGCGACTGGACCACAGTTTGTCACGACGGAAAACTCGATGGGCGTGGTGCAGGTGTCGCGTGGATCGCTCGCGCCCGCGTCTGAGGACCTTCTCAGCGAACCGCAAATCGTGGCGCGGCTTGCGAGAGCCACACTCGAACATCGCACCACAGTTGATTGGGAAGGCCTGGCTGGTGACTACGATAAGATTCGCGACGCGATCGAGCGTGTCGTGCCGGGCTTTGACGACTACAACACTCGCGTGCGCCAGCCGGGTGGATTCCATCTGCCGAACGCCGCGCGAAATCGAGTCTTCAACACCGCGAGCGGCAAGGCCCACTTCACGATTCATGAGTTTCCGCAGCACAATCTCGACCCCGATCAGTTTTTGATGATGACAATTCGCAGTCACGATCAGTTTAATACTTCCGTCTACAGCCTGAACGATCGCTATCGCGGGATCAGCAATGGCCGGCGTGTCGTGTTTCTCAACACGCAAGACATCGCGGCGGCGGGTCTGCGCGCGCAACAAGTTGTAGACTTGGTCAGCCATTTCGAAGGCGAAGAGCGAATTGCGCGGCGATTTGTTATTGTGCCCTACGATATTCCACGGCGTTGCGCTGCGACTTACTTTCCGGAAGCAAATGTTCTGGTACCAGTGCGCAACGTTGCGCTAAAGAGCAACACGCCGGTATCGAAATCGGTAGTGATTAGCATTCGGCCTGCAACGGAGGATTAGAGGAAAGATGGCTTCTCGATCTACAAAGCCCGCAAAGTCTACGAAGCGTCCCTCAGGGAAGAAGATTTCTGCTGCTGCAAAGAAAAAGGCGCTAACGAAACGATCTACCGCAAAGCTACGAGCCGCAGCAGTGAACACTGACGGTAATAAACCGAAGCTTTACGCGAGTCTTGTCGTGCAGTTGCTGAGCCTGCTCAAAGGCGAGCACGACTTTGTCGCGAATGCCGCCAACTTCAGCGCGCTGCTCTTCAACTCACTGCCGAATGTGAACTGGGCCGGGTTCTATTTCCTGCAAGGTGATGAACTGGTGCTTGGACCATTTCAGGGTAATCCTGCCTGTGTGCGTATTCCGATGGGCAAGGGCGTCTGCGGCGTGGCCGCCCAGCAATGCGAGACTATCATCGTCCCAAACGTACACGAGTTTCCCGGGCATATTGCGTGCGACGTCGCTTCAAACTCGGAGATCGTCGTTCCGCTCTTTGATGGTGAGCGACTCCTCGGAGTGCTCGATCTCGACAGTCCGACTATTGGACGCTTCGACGATCAGGACGCGGAAGGATTGAATGAGCTGGTGACTGTGTTTGTGGCACACGAGGAAGGTTTAGGGGTATAGATGATCAATATTAGAAAAGCAAAAGAACGCGGGCACTTCGATCACGGGTGGCTAAATACGTATCACACGTTCTCGTTCGATCAGTACTACGATCCGCGCTACATGGGCTTTCGCAATTTGCGCGTAATTAACGAAGACTTCGTGGCTGCCGGGCGCGGGTTTCCAACGCACGGGCACCGCGACATGGAAATCATCACTTACATTCTCGAAGGCGCGCTCAAGCACGAAGACAGCATGGGTAACGGCTCTGTTATTAGACCGGGCGACGTGCAGCGCATGACAGCGGGAACCGGCGTCAGGCACAGCGAGAAGAACGCGTCTAATACCGAACGCGTGCACCTGCTGCAAATCTGGATCCTGCCTCATACAGTCGATCTCCAACCGGGTTACGAACAGAAAGCTTTCACTGACGACGAGCGACGCGGCCAGTTGCGACTGATCGCTTCCGAGGATAGTCGCGATGGCTCGGTGGAAGTGCACCAGGACATCAGCCTGTTTGCGTCGATCCTCAGCGCGGGTCAGGAAGTTGAGCGCACGATGGACGAAAGGCGCTATGCGTGGATTCAAGTGGCGCGTGGTTCTATCGACGTAAACGGCGAGAACGCGGCACAAGGCGATGGTGTGGTTGTCACTGGTGAATCAGCTTTGAAGATTAAAGCTCAAGACGATGCGGAGATCCTGCTGTTTGATCTTGCATAAGGACATGATTTTCATGATTTACAAGATATGAATCATGTAAATCTTGAAAATCCTGTAATCCTGTCAACAGGACGATGGCGAGCGTTGGCGTTGCTCTCCGCTGCCGAGTTGCTGGGAATGTCGCTTTGGTTCAGTGGCTCCGCAGTCGTTCCGGCTCTCTCGCTTGAGTGGCAACTCTCTCCCTCGCAAATAAGCTGGCTCGCCAACGCCGTGCAGCTCGGCTTTGTTGCTGGCACGCTGATCAGCGCCACACTTAACCTGCCTGACATCATCAGCACCAGACACCTGTTCGCGGTTTCGTCTCTTCTCGGTGCAGCAGCCAACGCCATCTTCGGCCTTTACGTCCACGACGCACATACAGCCATCGCTCTCCGTTTCGTGATCGGAGTTTTTTTAGCTGGCGTCTATCCGCCAGGCATGAAGATCATGGCGACCTGGTTTCGTGAGCGACGCGGAATGGCGCTCGGCGTTTTGGTCGGCGCTTTGACGATGGGAAAGGCGACACCTTACCTCGTGAACGCTTTGGGAAGCTCGAACTGGAGATCCAATGTGCTCTTCGTTTCACTTCTCGCAGCGATTGGCGGGCTCATCGTGCTCTTCTTCGTCAATGATGGTCCATACGCATTGCCGCCGGCGAAGTTTGACGTGTCGCAAATCGTAAGGGTGTTTGGCAATCGCGGCGTGCGGCTCGCGAGTTTTGGTTACTTCGGTCACATGTGGGAGCTCTACGGCATGTGGATCTGGATACCGGTGATGATTCGCGCCAGCCTCGCAACACAAAATGGGGATCCAAAACTGGCCGAGCTCGGTTCGTTCATCGTTATCGGAGCGGGTGCGATTGGTTGCGTCGTCGCCGGCTTGATAGCCGATCGCGTGGGACGAACTCTCGTTACATCGTGGGCGATGGCGATCAGTGGCACTTGTTGTTTAGTTATTGGACTGCTTTACGGCGGAAGCCCACTGTTGCTGTTGCTCGTCGCTGCGATCTGGGGCGCGACGGTGGTTGCCGACTCGGCACAGTTTTCTTCGTGTGTCACTGAACTCGGAGATCCGCAGTACATCGGCACTGCGTTAACGATTCAAATGTGCGTTGGCTTCTTACTCACGACGATTTCGATCGAGTTGATTCCGAAAGTAGCGGCTGCGTGGAGCTGGCGTTATGCGTTCGCGATTCTCGCACCCGGGCCTTTGTTCGGCGTCATCTCGATGCTGCGCCTGCGACAACTACCCGAAGCCGTCAAGATCGCACACGGAAAGCGCTAACCACAAAGACACGAAGACACAAGTTTCTTTGTGTCTTTGTGCCTTTGTGGTGAATTCGCTTGCAAATCCCCAGACTCTTCGCTAGTCTCTGCCTCACAGGTGATTACGATGAAAGTATTCCTATCCATCAAAAGACCTGACCTCGCTTGATTCCTGCGCGGCATAGCCGCGCGGCTGGAGTCGGGTCCGGTTCATACCGCTCGCACTAATTGCGAGCGGGCGGGCGCGCGCTCAGCCGCTTCCTGTTTTTCCAATCACATTCAAACGTTTTGTTTCCGAGTGGCGCTTTTTGGCGATCCGCTTTTTGAGGTCGATCATGCAACAACCAGCTATTCAGGTGCGCAACCTTCGCAAAAGCTTCCGCAAACGCAATGGTTTTCGGAAGAAGAAATCGGAGCTCTGGGCGATTGACGACGTCTCGTTTGAAGTCGGCCAGGGGGAGACGTATGGACTGCTCGGACCCAACGGCTCCGGCAAGTCGAGCTTGATTCGAATCCTTTCGACGCTGCTTATCGCCGATAGCGGCCACGTCAACATGCTGGGCCTTACATTGCCCGAGCAGCAGGAAGAAGTGCGCCGGATCATCGGACGCGTGAGCGTTGACGCCGCGTTCTACAAGAAGCTCTCGGCGCGTGAAAACCTGCTGTACACGGCACTGCTTTACGGTCAAAAGGCGCATGAGGCGGAGCGACACGCGATGGAGATTCTCGAACAGTTGGGAATGGAAAACGCGAAGTTCTCGACGCCGCTGGAAGAGATGAGCCGCGGCATGCAGCAGAAGATCAGTATCGCGCGCGCACTGATGATTAATCCGCCGTTGTTGCTGCTGGACGAGCCGACAACGGGCCTGGATCCGAAGAGTCGTCGCGACGTGCAGTTGTTCCTCGAGAATCTGCAGCGCCGCGAAGGCACCACGATCCTTTTGACCACGCACGACATGGCCGAAGCGGAACGACTCTGCGTACGCATCGGTTTTCTGGCGCACGGCAAACTCGTGGCCGAAGGAACTGCCGCGCAGTTGATGCGACGCGCGGGCGCGGCCACGCTCGACGATGCCTTCATCAAGTTAACTGGCGAAGAACTCGTCGAAGAAGAGATGGTTTTGGTGGAGGACTGATCATGGAAGCAACTATGCGTCAAACCTGGGCCTTCCTGTTTCGCGGGTATCACATTACTCGTCGTTACATTGGATGGGTCGTCGTATTCAACTTTTACGCACTCGTGACGTCTGCGACAGTGGCGCTGATCGGCGTAGCGGCACAGGACTATCAACTCACTCTGAAGCTCGTCGTCGGTGCTTTGTTGTGGAACTATCTTTCCTACCTTTATAACGAGATCGCGATGTCGATTGCCTACGAGCGCTGGGAAGGCACGTTGGAATACACGTTCATGGCGCCGGTCTCGCGAGCAGTTCACTTGCTCGGCGTCAGCCTGTTTTCACTGCTGAACAGCGTCGTGACGAGCGTGATCGTGCTTGTTGGCCTGATGCTGTTTACAGACCTGAACTTGCGCGGCGTAAATTTCTTTGGCGTGCTGGTCGTACTCGCGGTGAGTACTGTTGCGTTCGTCGGTCTCGGCTTGTTTGCGGCCGTGTTCCCGGTCATGAGCGCCGAGCGAGGAGCGGAAGCGACGCACATCTTTCAAGGCTCGCTTCTACTCGTTTCGGGAGTTTATTATGACATCGACGTCTTGCCGCGCTGGATGCAACCACTTTCGGCGATATCGCCGGCAACTTACACGCTGTCGGCATGCCGGAAGTTGTTTGGAGTGGGCAACAGCAGCTCGACGCCCGAACTTCTCGCCGGCGCTTCTTTGTCGGCAGTCACGCATGAATTACTGATTCTCGCGTTGATGGGCGCTATAGTTTTGCCGCTCGGTCTCTGGGCCTTCGTGCGAATCGAAGCATGGGCCAAGAAAACAGGGAAGCTGAAACGAACGGGATGAAACGCGAAAGTATCGAGGAACTCAAAACACGCACACGCGACGTTATTCGGCGACTCAAGCGCGCTTATCCGGGCGCCAAGTGTTCGTTGAATCACTCGAATCCGTTTGAGTTGTTGGTTGCCACGATACTTTCAGCGCAGTGCACGGACGAGCGCGTCAACATCGTTACCGCCGATCTGTTTCGGAAGTACAAGAAGCCGGAAGACTACCTCAAGGTGTCACCACGCGAGCTGGAGAAGGACATCCAATCGACCGGCTTCTTTCGCAACAAGACCAAGTCGATCCAGGGAACGTCGAAGATGTTGACGGAAGAGTTTGGCGGGCAGGTGCCGCATACGATGGACGAGATGCTCGAACTGCCCGGTGTCGCGCGCAAGACAGCAAACGTGGTGCTGGGTAACGCGTTTGGAGTTAAGGCAGGAGTGGTCGTTGACACGCATGTGACTCGTCTCTCGCATCGTCTCGCGTTAACGCAGCAGAAGACCGCGGAAAAGATCGAGCAGGACCTTATCGAGATCGTGCCGAAAAAGGATTGGGTGATCTTCCCACACTTGTTGATTTGGCACGGAAGGAAGATCTGCAAAGCACGAAACCCACTCTGCGCCGAGTGCCCGATCGAGAAACTCTGCCCATCTTCGTTTCTGAAGACCGGCGTGCCGCCTGGCAATTAAGATCACCACAAAGACACCAATTATTTTGCTGCTATTTGTGTCTTTGTGCCTTTGTGGTTAAATCCCCGCCGTGGCCTACAGATTCCCCTGGCATCGTCTCAGCGACGAGCAGTTGCTTGATCTGCGCATCTGCGACCTACCGATAAAAATTAAGGGTTCGTTTCTCGAACCCCACATCAAACGCCTCTACAGTGAGCTCAACGCGCGTGGTATCCGTTTCAAGCCCCATGTTTGGCTGGCTGAAGAGTGGTTTTCGCCGGACGGCGTGCCGGGCATCGCGATACCGTTTTACCTCGCGCACCCGCGCCTGATGAAGCTCGAACGCAAGCAGATGCTGGAGATTGAAGGCGGGACTGACACCGAGTGCATGCGTATCCTGCGGCACGAAGCGGGTCACGCCCTCGACACGGCTTTTCGGCTTCACTTCAAACGCCAGCATCGTGAGCTGTTTGGTTCATTTGCGCAGCCATACCCTGACTTCTACAAACCGAAACCAAAGAGCCGTAAATACGTTTTGCATCTCCCCGCCTGGTACGCGCAGGCACATCCCGCCGAAGACTTCGCGGAAACGTTTGCCGTGTGGCTGAGTCCGCGGTCGCAGTGGCGCCGCCGTTACCGAGGTTGGCCCGCGTTGCGCAAACTCGAATACATTGACGAATTGATGACGGACCTCGCCGGCACAAAACCAAAGAACCGAATTCGCACCAAGGTCGAGCCACTCTCCGCACTAAGAGGAACGTTGCGCGAACATTATCGTCGCAAGCGCGAGCGTTACGACTTCGAATGGCCCGCAGTTTACGATCGAGACCTCCATCGAATCTTCTCTGACGATCCACGGCACAAGACACGACCGAGCGCCGCCAGTTTCATTCGTAAGGTGCGGCGCGAAGTGCGACAGATCGTTGCCGAAGGCACCGGCGTACACCAGTACACGATCGATCACGTGCTGCAAAATATGATCGATCGGTGCAAAGAATTGAAACTTAGAGTAGCAACCCCCTTTCGCGAAACGCGTCGTCGTGTCATGATAGTGCTGACTGTGCAAGTAATGAACGTGCTCCATTCAGGTTATCATCGCATAGCCGTATGACCTTTGAGCCGCGAAAGAAACTGCGCGTCATCGTGCTGGTCCACGAAGACTTCGTGCCTCCCGATTCGTTGAACGGTCTCTCCGATAAAGAAAAACTGGAAATCAAAACTGAGTTTGACGTGACCTCGACGTTGAAGAAGATGGGCCACGAGGTCTATCCCATCGGTCTGTATAACCAGCTCAACGTGATCGGCAACGCGCTCATGGAGCACAAGCCGCACATCGCTTTCAACCTGCTCGAGGAGTTTCACGGTTATCCGCTTTACGATCAGCACGTCGTCAGTTACCTGGAATTGATGAAGCAGGCCTACACCGGTTGCAATCCGCGCGGGATGACTTTGGCCCATGACAAGGCGTTGACGAAGATGATTCTTTCATATCACCGTCTGCTGGTGCCGAACTTTGCGGTGTTTCCGATGAATCGAAAGGTGCGCCGGCCGAAGCGCTTGAAGTTTCCGTTGCTCGTCAAATCCGTCAGCGAGGAAGGATCGGTTGGCATCGCGCAGGCCTCAATCGTGCACGACGACGAGAAGCTGACGCAGCGCGTTGAATTTATTCACCATCACAACAAGACGGCTGCGATAGCAGAGCAGTACATCAAGGGGCGTGAGATCTATGTCGGCGTGATTGGCAACCAGAACATTCAAACTTACACGCCGTGGGAACTGGTGATGGAAAAATTGCCGGAAGGCGCGGAGAATATCGCTACGTTGAAAGTTAAGTGGGACCCGGCATACCAGGAGCGGGTTGGCGTGGCGACAAGAGCGGCAGACCTGACGCCCGAACAACATAAGACGCTCGAGCGTTTATCAAAGCGCATCTATCGATATCTCTTCCTTAGCGGTTACGCGCGGCTTGATTACCGGATGACTGAAGAAGGGCAGTTTTATTTACTGGAAGCGAATCCGAATCCGCAGATTGCCCATCGAGAAGATTTCGCTGACTCGGCTGAGCACGCGGGCGTACCTTACGATCAGTTGCTACAGAAGATCATCACCGTCGGCTTGAACTACGCGGGACGTTAGACAGGATTACAGGATTTACAGAATTAACAGGATTCGGAACCTCATCCTCATTGCACATTTAATTCAGTCATACAAAATCTTCTGGTGATCGGGAGTTTTTGGCCTATGACGTTAGCTCTAACTCTGCTTTTTACGCTCAATTTATATTTCAGATTGACCGCAAAGCCCCATCTCGTAAAGAATTCGTGACCTCTTTTAGTTCGGAGGTACCTGTTTCGTCACGGAACAGTCACATTGCCTGTTGAAGCACACTTTTTCAGCCGCTAAGATGCAAAGGTCTTTTGCGGTGCCCTCCTCACTAGAAATACTAAAAAGTCGAAATTAACTGAGAGAAGGTACTTCCCTGTTTATGGAGCTACGAAAACTGTTCCCTCGTGTAATCGTTGCATGTTTAGCCCTCGCGCTTTGGTCCACTTCGGCATTCACCCAAACTCGTCCACGAGTCATAACCATCAGTGATCCCAACGAGATCTCGTGCTCGCCGGATGAGTTGGCTCTTGCGACGCCGGTGAGTGAGTCGAAGCCGGTTTGGGAATCAAAGCCGAAGCCAATAATTGACGTTGCACCTTCGATTAGTTCGCCGAGCTCCGGATTCATTAAGTTTGAACCACTGCTTTTATCCGCAATCGATCAGCGATTGGGAGCGCCTTATCGCTGGGGTGCCACTGGGCCAAATAGATTTGATTGTTCGGGATTTGTGTGGAGCATCTTTCAAGCGACGGGAATCAACTTTGAAAGGGCCAGCGCGCGCAACTTGTTTGCCCGGTTCCAGGCGCCGCCAGTGGAAGAGCAGTTTAAGTTTGGGACGCTGGTGTTCTTCAGTGGACTAACACACGTCGGCGTGGTTGCTGACGAGCATGGCTTCTATCACGCCTCACGCCGGCATGGAGTTATCTATTCGCAGTTTGATGAGTATTGGCTGAAACGCATCGACGGTTTTCGTCGCGTGCCGCTGCCCGCGCAGGTTACTGACTGAGTATTTTAAGCCGCGGATGAACGCGGATGAACGCAGATCGATCTGCGTTCATCCGCGGCTTAAAATACTCAAAATCATTTGTTGTTTGGTGGTGGCACGAACCCAGCCCGGTGATCGTCATCCCGCGCTTCCCAAACCACCACGATTTTATCCACCGCGATGTAGCAACTCTTTCCGTCCGTATCGCGCAGGTGCAGCACTCCCATCTCCACTTTGAGCACTTCACCGCGCAAGCTCGATGCGCCACCGCAGTAGATATCGATCTTCCTGCCGATAAGTCTTGCTAAAAAATCTTCCACGGCTTACTTCTTTCCATTTCTAAATGTAATCTTCACCAAAGGCAGCGTATCCGGATCGTCCTGCTGCTCCTTCTCGAATTGGAACAGGTCCCAATATGCGCAGCGCGTCGAGGTGGGAAACTCCCTGCACACTGCCGGCCTTACATTGTAAATGCCGCAGCCGCGCGTTTCGGGATTGATGAACTGGCAAGCCTGTCCAAACAGATGATCGCGCTTGCGTCGCAGCACGCGCTCGCCCGCATACATCTTTGTGTAACGGGCTGTCGCCACTTCCTCGGTGACGCCGAAATGCTTTGCCAGGCGACGGATGTCGCGCGGTGTAACTTGAACGCGTTCGTAGACCGAACAACAGAAAGCGGGGCACTCAACACAGTTGTAGTAGCTTCTAGGCTTAACCGTCGTGACTGTTTCACCCATGATCGAGAGTTGTCTCCAATCAGCTATCGTCGTTTGGATTTCTTATATTCGGCAAGCAGCAGACTCATGAACTGTTCACGCCTTTCGTAAAGACGCTTCGGCTCACGAGGTTCGTGACGTGTAAGAGCATAAGCCGTAATGAGCGGAAGCGCTACCGTAGAATCGATATAACAAACAACTGCGTCGGGCAAACGATCGGGATCGACTTTCCCCCACGACACTGCCTCGCCCGGCGTTGCGCCGGAAAGTCCGCCGGTATCGGGACGCGCATCCGTCACTTGCAAAAAATAATCATGCCCGCGTTCATCGATGCCGAGCACTTCCTGAATCTGCGGTTCAGTTTGCAGCAGAAAGTTTTTCGGCGAGCCGCCGCCAAGAATGAAAACTGCTGAACGACCCTTCGGTCTCTTTCCTTTTCCATTTACTGAGCCGCGCTTCGCAGCGAGTACTATCGCGGCTGTTTCGTTTACGTCGAGTGAGGGATCGAATGCGAGCCGGTTTCCCTGAAGCGCTTTCGCGGCGACATTCATGCCGATTGACGAATCGCCGGGCGAGGACGTGTACACCGGCACGGCATACTCGTAAGCGACTGCCAGCAACGATTTCTCCTTGATGCCGAGCTGCTGTTCGCGCTCATGAACGTAGCGCCCACACAGGTAGTGGAACTCAGCAGTAGACATCGGACGCTGAAACTCCGGAGCTTCGATGATTTTGCGGAAGAATGCGTCAGTGTCGAGCAACACCGAGTAATCGAAAAAGATATCGTAGATGCGAACGACCTCTTCTCCGCGCAGAACCACGTCCGAAGTCTGCGCGTTTCCCTGGTGCATCGCGAGTCCGATTCCGAAATGCGTGTCGTGATAGAGATTGGCGCCCGTGGAAATGATCCAATCGACAAACCCGGCTTTAATCAGTGGGATGAGAGCCGAAATTCCGAGTCCGGCAGGCGTCAGCGCTCCCGTCAGAGAAACGCCGACGGTGACCTCCGGCTCCAGCATCTTCTGCGTAAAAAGATGACACGCCTCGCGCATACGCGCGGCGTTGTAGGCAAGAAAAGATTCGTCAATCAGATCAGCAACGGCTACGTTCTTCTCGATCGGCGCCGGGTCAATACGCTTGCCGCGCAGGAATTTACTCTTCGGTTTACCCATCTTGTTCCCTTTAATTGGATCTTGAACGCGTTACTATTTTTGTGCTTTTGGTGCCTTTTTGTGGCTAATCATCCGTGGCTCACTTCTGAGGCATTTTCCTGGTGAGCCTTTTTCACTCGCAATCGACCAATGCGTCGTTCGTCAGCTTCAAGCACTTCAACTTCGAGACCGCGGATCGTCAACACCTCACCGACAGCCGGAACTTTTCCTGATTCGTTGATAACGAGCCCCGCGATCGTGGTGAAGTCGTCAGCTTCGATCTCCATGTCGAAGAGCCGTTCGATCTTGCCTATCTCAGTTGAAGCAAGTACTTCGTAACTGCCGTCTTTCCGTTCGACGATCTCTTCCAGCTCTTCGCCGGCTATGTCTTCATCTTCGATCTCGCCGACGATCTCTTCGAGAATGTCCTCGACAGTAACCAGCCCGCAAACGCCACCGTACTCGTCAATCACCATCGCAAGCTGCACGTGTGCTTTTTGCATCTCGTCGAGAAGGTCCGCCACCGGCTTCGTTTCCGGTATGAAATAAACGTCTCGAATGAGAGGTTTGATACTCTCGTTTTCACTTGCTTCAGCCCAACACTGCAACAGGTCCCTTACATAAATGATGCCTTCGACGTTGTCCATCTGGTCGCGATAAACGGGCAGCCGAGAGTACTTCGATTCGAGGATAACATCGCGTGCTTCTCGCACGGTGGCAGTTTCAGGGACAGCGACGATGTCGGGCCGCGGAGTCATCACTTCACTCACGCGCGTGTCGCCAAACTCGATGATTGAATGGATTCGTTCGCCTTCTTCTTCTTCAAGAATTCCCTCTGCCTCGCCGACGTCGATCAGTGCTTGCAGATCGCCGCTGTCGTCATCTTCTTCCTCCACCTCACCGTCGTCCGCAACTTGATCCTTTCGGCGCGAGCGGTCAAAGAGACTCTGAAAAGGATCGGCAATGAAAGCCATGATGGGAAAGAAAGGACGGATGATAGGCAGCAGAAAGAGCAGAGTGGCTTCCGGATTACGTGTCGAAATAAAGAGCGGGATCAGTTGACGGAAAATACCGGCCAGGATCAAACCGGCCAGAAGACCGACGAGTACGAGTCGCCGGTTCGGAAAGAGAGTCAGGGAGATTGACGTGATCAGTACAGCGACGACTACCAGCAGCATCTGGATCATCGCCGAGAGGGCAAAACTAAATCCCGCACGATTCTCTAATGCTCGCTGGAGGAAGGGCCTGGAGCGCGGTTCAGGTTTATCTTCATTCTCACCAATCAAGCGGCGCAGACCCACGTCGCTCAACTGAGCGAAGGCCATATCGACCGTGGCCAGCAAAGAGAGCACTATGAGCAGAAGGAGCGCAAGCCCTATTTCAAGTTCCATCGCGATGGAAAGAGTATGGACAGGATTTACAGGATTTACAAGACATCCTGTAAACCATGTCTAGATTCCTAATTTCCTCCTCATCTTCAGCTCCAACCTGTTCATCTCGCCGTTATCAGTTTCGTGATCGTAACCGGAGAGGTGGAGCAGGCCGTGCAGGATTAGCTGCGCGATCTCGTCGTTAAACGATAAACCGTTCTCTTTCGCCTGCCGAGCGGCAGTTTCCACTGAAACGGCAACGTCGCCAAGATTGTCAGACTCATCAGCAGGGAAAGAGAGCACGTCAGTCGCCTTATCGATATTCCGAAACTGGCGGTTGAGTTGTTGAATCCGTTTGTCTGAAACAAAAGCGATCGTGGCTGAGGAGCCGCCCTTTCCGATTGCGGTGAGTGCTTTTTGCGCAAACGTGGCCCACGTTTCGGTATCGATCTGCAAGCGTCGCTGGCGGTTGACGACCTCGATCATCTTCTACATCTGGCTCTTCTTGCCTTGTTCTTCGTAGGCACGGATGATCATCTGCACCAGCTTGTGTCGCACTACGTCTTTGTCGGTGAAGTACACAAACTCGATACCTTCGAGCTTTGAGAGTATGCGTTCCGCTTCTATCAACCCGCTGCGTTTTCCGGTGGGTAGGTCCACTTGCGTGACGTCGCCGGTGATCACGGCTTTCGAACCGAAGCCGATGCGAGTGAGAAACATCTTCATCTGTTCGCTCGTCGTGTTTTGCGCTTCGTCGAGAATGATGAACGCGTCTGAGAGCGTTCGACCGCGCATGAAGGCGAGGGGCGCAACTTCAATCACGCGCTTCTCGAGTAGCCTCGTGACGCGTTCGTAGTCGATGAGATCGAAGAGCGCGTCGTAGAGTGGCCGCAAATATGGATCGACTTTGTCTTGCAAGTCGCCCGGAAGAAAGCCGAGTTTCTCGCCGGCTTCGACAGCAGGACGTGCGAGCACGATGCGGTTCACCTGTTTTTGCATCAACGCCTGGACTGCCATCGCCACTGCGAGGTAAGTCTTGCCAGTACCGGCGACGCCGATACCAAACACCACGTCCTTGTCCTGGATCGCTTGAATATACTTGCGTTGGTTGACTGACTTTGGCGCTACCTGTTTTTTGCCGGCTGGATTGAAGCGTGCTTTGGTGAAGTAGTCGCGCAGGCTAAAAGCACGATCCTCGGCGATCTGCGCGAACGCTTCACGGAGTTCTTTGTCTGTGAAGTGTTTTCCTTCCTTGAAGAGGTCAGAAAAATCCTGGAGGATGCGTTCTACTGTTTCGACGTCAGTGGGGTCGCCATCGATGGAAACGTCCTGGCCGCGCGCATCAATTCTTACGTCAAGCAGAGACTCCAGGTACTTGATGTTCTGATCGTGAACACCAAATAACGTCTCCAGGCCACGAGGCGGAAGCTCAATTTTCTTCAAACTCTCTTAACTCTCTCCTTCGCACACATGCTGCCACAAAGAAGCACAAAATGCACAAGAGATGCAATGGAACGGTTTAAGTTTGTGAACCACAAAGACACGAAGACACAAATTAAGTTCGTGTCCTGGTGCCTTTGTGGTGCTTGACACTGACGTAGCCGATCTCTATACTCCGTCGCTTGCGCCTGAGACCGGTGCCATTTGGAGACTGAATGCCGAATCATAAATCAGCAGAGAAGCGCGTGCGGCAGAGTGAGAAGCGCCGCGTTATTAATCGTGGCCATAAAACCAAGGTCAGAACATATATCAAGAAGGTGCGCGCGGCGCTCGAGTCGGGTAAGAGTGAAGAGATTCAGCAGATTCTCCCTGATGCTATCTCGGTGATCGACAAGTCAGTGCAGAAGGGCGTCATGCACAAAAATGCAGCCGCTCGTTACAAATCGAGATTGACGGTTCAGGCAAATCAAGCGGGCAAGTAAGAACTAACTAAATTCAGAAGACCTTCCGAGGCGGATCGATATTTCGGTCCGCCTCGGTTTTTTATTGAGAGGAGTCGTCGATGAGTCGCTATCAGTCAGAAGCTGAGATTGAGAATGTGGTGCGTGCTTTTGAAGCGTGTGAGATCGGCAAGGATGACTTCAAACACCGGGATCACCTGGTGGTAGCCGTTTGGTACGTGCAAACATTGGGAAGGGAAGCGGCACTTACTCGAATGCGATCGGGATTGTTGCGTTTTCTGGATCATCATGGAGTGGATCAGAAAAAGTATAGTGAGACGGTTACTGTGTTTTGGATCGATAAGATAGCTGAGAAGTTGAATGAGCTCGGGCCGGATGTTTCGCTGGTTGAGAAGTGCAACAGGATATTAGCCGCAGATTTCGCGGATCAAAACGCGGATCGGCGGCTTAACTAGCTAACTCGCAGACGAGCATCTCCAATTGCAGGCGAGGGGTGGCTTGGGAAGTTTTGATGGCGAGATCGACAGCGGCTGTGAGTTGGATGCCGCGCGCAATCTTGGCTGCGGTGCTCCGTTGAAGAGTTGAAATGTAGGAATCTCGTTTGAAGGGCGGCAGCGAGATGTTACGGAAGACTTCTTCTCGGCCGCCACGTGAGAGTAAGTGTTTACCAAGAGCGAGCCGGTGGTAGTTGCCGGCGATCAGTCCGACTAACATCACTGGTTCGGCGCCATCTTCTAGGAGTCGATGCAGGGTTTCGAGTGCGCGTTTGCGATTGCCTGCGCGCAAGTGATCGCCTAACTCAAAATTCGACAACTCACGCGTGCGGCCGATTAGTTCATCAACCAGAGCGGAAGTGATCCGGCCCGTAGCGGCTGCGGCTGAAGCGAGTTTATCGAGCTCGTTGGAGAGCGTTTGCACGTCAGTCCCAACCAATCTAATGATCTCGCTCAACACCTGATCATCGGCAGTTACCTTCAATTCTTTGAGACGCGTTTTGGCCCACGCTTTTGCTTCAGCGTCTTTCAGTGGCGGGAACTCGACTATCGTGCAAGTGTCCAGCAGCACCTTGGTTGATTTCTTTCGTTTGTCGAGATCATCGGCGGTGAAGATCATCACCGTCGATGGTGACGGATTGGTGAGGTAATGGATGAGAACATCCTCGTCAGCCTCTCGCAGTTTGGCGAAGTCACGTATGCGGACCACACGCATGTCCGACATCATTGGCAACTGCTCGGCGGCGGCTATCGCCGACTGGACCGGATCGCTCAACAAACTGAAGCTGGATTCATTGAATTCACGGAGCAGAGTGCGACTGAGTGCAGCCTCGGTGATTGCCTGGCCCGCGACTCGTCGCAAATAGATCTCCGGGCCAAGCAGCAAATAAAGCGGCCGCAGTCCTTCACGCAAAGAACGCTCGAGCTCTGTTCGCGACAGCGTTTTCATTTCTTTTCGAGTTCCACGGCGTTGATAAGCGTTGACACGATGCTCTCCGCAAAACTGCGCGACATACGGAGAATGGCCGGATCCTCTTCGTTAAAGAAGCTGCGCGGATCGCTCGCGAATTCATACTCACCGCGAAAGACGAAGTTCTGGTTGTCGTAAAGAACGCGGTTCTCGGTTTGATCGCGCACGGTTACAGCGGCGGCGATCGTCACTTCGAAAATCCGCGCGCGTCCTTTGTCGTCGAGCAAGACACCGGCAAAGTTGAAACTCTTGATGACGCCTTCGATCACGGCATCGGCGCCTTCGCGCTGTCCCTGTACGCGCAGGCCGCGGCCGCGGTGCACGAGTTCCCTCATCACCGCGTCAGTGAAACGCGATTCGATCTTGTAGCGCAATGCCTGACTTTCCATTTGAAACGCCGGCACGGCGACGGTTTTGATCCGCGAAGGAAGTTGGTTCTTCGTCACCGGCTTATAGCACTCAGCAAAACCGGAAACGAACAAGAGCATTAAGATGAAGAGGGAAAGCCGGAGAAGCTTGGTCATTGACGGTGGATTCTCTCATATTGGCCGCGGATTTTCACGGATGCTTAGCGCAACGCGGATTGTTTCGGCAGCAGCTTTGACGTCGTGGACGCGGATGATGTGGGCGCCGCGCAGAATAGCGGCCGTGATTGTTGCCATGGTGCCGTGGAGACGCTCTTCGGCCGGAGCGGGTGTGCCGGACTCGTCTGCGAGGATTCGGCCGATGAAAGATTTGCGTGACGTGCCGATCAGGAGCGGGTAATCGGGGAAGGCGGCGATGAGTTGATCAAGCCTGGCAATTAATTCGAGATTTTGTTCCTGTGTCTTTCCGAAGCCGATTCCCGGATCGATCACGATCGACTCGCGCTTCACACCGCGTCGCTCAGCCATGCGCACACTCGCGCGCAGACTGCTCGTGACTTCCTCCATGATGTCGGCGACTGGCGGCAGACGATGCATCGTCCCCGGTGTGCCCCGTGAATGCATCAGGACCAGTCCCGCGCCCGCGCGCGCGACCGCATCTGCAATGTAGAAGTCAAAGCGAAGCGCCGAGATGTCGTTGACGATTGCTGCGCCGGCATCCAGTGCCGCACGCGCGACTTCTGATTTGGTGGTATCGACGGAGATCGGTGTCTCAGTCGTCCGCGCCAAGGCTTCGATCACAGGCACGACACGTTCGATCTCTTCTTCGAAGGAAACAGGCTCTCCGCCGGGACGCGTCGATTCACCACCGACATCAATGATATCGGCACCTTCAGCGATCATCTGTTCAGCATGAGCCAGCGCGTCATCTACGTGCAGGAACTGACCGCCATCGCTGAAACTATCAGGCGTGACATTGAGAATGCCCATGATGAGCGTGCGCTCACCGATGGGCAAAACTCGATCTTTGATGTACCAGGAAGTCATTCATCCACAGATTACACAGATCTGCGTAATCTGTGGAATCTGTGGATTGAATTTAGGCCGGGGCCGGATTGCCGCCCGCTATCGGCGGCAGAATCGGCTTGAGCGGTTTCGCCGTTGGTTCTTTCAGTTGCGGTCGATCCTGATCGTTGCCCGAGTCCGAAACCGGCGGATTCTCATCAAGCGGCAAGCCCGCGACAATCCGTCGAATCTCAACTCCATCCAACGACTCGCGCTCTAACAAGCACTCAGCCAGACGAATCATCGTGTCGCGGTTCTCTTCGATGATCGCCTTTGCTCTTTCAAATTGCGCGGTGACGATCTTCTTCACCTGCTCGTCGATCTTGATGGCGGTGTCTTCAGAGAAATCGCGATGCTGAGCGATTTCGCGTCCGAGGAAGATCTGCTCTTCCTTCTTACCGAAGGTCAGCGGACCCATCTCAGACATGCCGTACTCGCAAACCATCGCTCGGGCTAATTCGGTCGCCCGTTCAATATCATTAGACGCTCCGGTAGTGATGCTGCCCAGAAAAGTCTCTTCGGCGATGCGTCCACCCATCAGGATCGAGATCTGGCCCAACAAGTATTCCTGACTGTAGTTGTGCCGGTCGCCTTCCGGAAGCTGTTGGGTCACGCCCAACGCCATGCCCCGCGGAATGATAGTGACTTTGTGAACCGGATCTGCATTCGGTACTTTCAGACCAACGAGCGTGTGACCCGCTTCGTGGTAAGCAGTGACGCGCTTCTCCTCATTCGAGATCACCATGCTCTTGCGCTCCGCGCCCATCAACACCTTGTCTTTGGCCAACTCGAAGTCGCCCATTGCGACGAGCTTCTTGTTGTAACGAGCAGCATTGAGAGCGGCTTCGTTAACAAGGTTTGCGAGGTCCGCTCCGGTGAATCCCGGGGTACCGCGCGCGATCACGGAGATATCGACGTCTTCACCCAGCGGAATCTTTCGTGTGTGGACTTTCAGGATGCCTTCGCGTCCACGAACGTCAGGTCTCGACACCACAACTCGTCTATCAAAGCGCCCGGGTCGCAGCAACGCCGGATCGAGAACATCAGGACGGTTCGTCGAAGCGATCAGAATTACGCCGTCGTTCGACTCAAACCCATCCATCTCAACCAGCAACTGGTTCAACGTCTGCTCGCGTTCATCATGCCCGCCGCCAAGGCCGGCGCCACGATGACGACCAACCGCATCGATCTCGTCGATGAAGATGATGCACGGCGCGTTTTTCTTGCCTTGCTCGAAGAGGTCACGCACGCGCGATGCGCCCACGCCGACAAACATCTCGACGAAGTCTGAACCGGAGATCGAGAAGAAGGGAACGTTTGCTTCACCGGCGATCGCACGGGCCAGCAAAGTTTTGCCCGTTCCCGGCGGTCCCATCATCAAAACGCCTTTGGGAATGCGGCCGCCGAGCTTTTGAAACTTCTGCGGTTCCTTGAGAAATTCAATAATCTCCTGGAGTTCTTCCTTCGCCTCTTCAACTCCGGCAACGTCCTTGAAAGTTACGCGCTTCTGCTGGTTGTTGAGCAGCTTTGCGCGCGACTTCCCAAACGACAAAGCCTTGTTGCCGCCGGACTGCATCTGTCGCAGCATGAAAATCCAGATAGCGATGATGAAGAGCAGCGGCGCCCAGGTTATAAGCATGGGCCAAATGAAACTGGCGCTTGACTCTTCCTCGACCTTCGCCACGCGCGGTTTGCCATTTACAAGCTCCCGCGCCGACTTGAGCAAATCGTTCTTCGCCGGGTCGTTCGACAACGCTACGCGATATTCCTGATTGTTGACATCGATCGCTACGGTCTCACTTTGTTTGACAGTGAGCTGTTTAAGGCTATTGCTCTGGATCATCTGATCCAGTTTGGTCAAATCTATATTCTGATAGCTGCTGCCGCGCGGGTTGACGAGCTTATATAGTAATACTGCTCCCGCAATTATCAGGAGCCAAAATACGATCTGTCTTGCTGTAGAACTCAAATTCATTAACGCCTCCGACCCCCGATAATAACTTATCAGGGCGTCATTTGTCGCTGCCCAGGTTCGACGCCCTACGCGCCGAACTCAATACAACTTGCGTAGCTTTGATGCACACTAGCAAGTAAGGTTCCCTAATCGCTCAAAAAAGCCGCCGCTCAAAGGGCCCCATAGCCGAATTTGACTATAGAGATTGACCGCCGCTTTTTCAATCGTTTTCAGACTCAAACTCGAGCCGATTTCGCCTTCGCCGCACGCGCCCCCCACTCGGTAACTCGATGACCCGGCCGCCCGCGTTGCCCTCCAGGAGCTTCTCGACCGAGGAAAGGTGAACCATTTCCAGTCTCCTCGCGCTGCCGCGAGCTTCGGAGATCCACTGCCGCAGCGCCCTGCGGCGTAGCGCAGACGGCGCAGCGGAAAGAACCTTTACGTCCAAGGCAGGCGTTTCGGTTTCACCTTCGATTGAGGCACGCTTCAAAAGGGCGCCGGAGTCGTTCAAAAGCACCGCTCCGTCGTCGCGTAAGTGCTCAGCCGTCCGGGAAAGAGCTTCGACCACCCTTCTATTGAACGACTCCATCAGCGGCAGGAGATGTTTGCGCACCTTTACGCGAGCAAACGAGTCGTCATCGTTCATTTCGTCAAATAAAAACTCGGTTTTCCGAAGCCGGCAATAGTCTTCGGTATCGGCGCGTCGTGCCCACAACAAGGGACGAACGAGTTTGATCGGGCTATTTTTCGCGAGGGGACGCACCGCTTCCATTCCACCAAGACCCGCGCCGGCGCTGCCACGCATTAAGCGCAGCAGGACTGTCTCGGCTTGGTCGTCCATCGTGTGGGCGGTCAATACGTAGTTGGCTGACACTCTTTTCGCAGTTCTCTCGAGGAATGCGTAGCGGGCCTGTCTTGCTGCCTGCTCCAGGTTGTCACCGGCCGCCTCTGCGTTTTCTGCAACTTTGCTACGGCCAGTGACACTGCGGTAACCGAGCCTCGTCGCGAGGTTCGCAACCCATTTTGCATCCTTTGCGCTTGAGCTGCGGAGCCGGTGATCGAGGTGTGCGACGCAGATGTCTACGGCTAGTTTGTCGAGAGTTTTCAGCTCGTCGAGGGCAAGTAGGAGGGCGGTCGAATCCGCGCCGCCCGAAACGGCCACGACGATAGTTTCGCCGGAAAGTGGGAGCTTGAGTTTCCGCCACTCGGTGAGCAGCAGCCGTGGAAATTGGTTGATCCTCATAGCTGGATTGTCAAACTCCAGATAGAAAAGAACAAGTCAGGAAGAGGGGCTTGCCCCCGCTCTTAAAATGGTCGAACGGCGGGGGCAAGCC